>SKES01000059.1_pt1 | contig 111364 bp, 115 predicted proteins | sample 4826851 | NCBI WGS metagenome assembly SKES01 (sample SAMN11008803, study PRJNA524170) | human gut metagenome | biome: Human fecal sample; material: Feces; isolation source: fecal sample from pouch patient p52 | host: Homo sapiens | place: Israel: Tel-Aviv | collected 2016-09-04 | reverse complement strand
ATGGGCTTCCATTGTGTGTGAATCGCACCTAAAACTGCATAACAGTCCTTGATTGAATCCACGACCACCCGAATTGCCAGCAGATCGTAAAGTTGGCTAAACTGTTTGTGTTTGTCCCGCATCTTCTTATAAATTGAATAGATATGCTTCGGACGACCATAAATTTCAGCTTCTGGTAGTTCCAGATCATGGAGCGCCTTTTGAATGTCTTGAATGGCAATCTCGATGTACTTTTCACGGTCCTCACGCCGCGAATTCATCAAGTGGACAATGCGATAATACTGTTGAGGATTCAAATAACGTAGTGAAATATCTTCTAGTTCCCATTTAATCGTGCTGATCCCTAATCGATCGGCAATGGGGGCGTAAATTTCCAACGTTTCATTTGCAATTCGCCGCTGTTTATCGGGCCGCAGATGCTGCAATGTCCGCATATTATGCAAGCGATCAGCTAATTTGACAATCATGACTCGAATATCTTTAGACATCGCCAACAGTAATTTACGGTGATTTTCAGCAAGCTGTTCTTTGTTGGACTTGTACCGAATCTTACCCAGCTTGGTGACCCCGTCAACAATAACGGCCACGTCATGACCAAACAGTTCTTCAACGTCTCCTAAAGTAACACCAGTATCTTCCACAACGTCGTGTAAGAAACCCGAAGCGACGGTTTCAGGGTCCATCTTCAATTCAGCTAAGATACCAGCAACTTGAATCGGATGCATAATATACGGCTCACCAGATTGGCGATACTGATCCTTATGCACATAAGTTGCAAAATCACACGCCCGTTTAACTAACGCGACGTGATCACTATTCATATACTTTTGAACCATGTCCAGGACATCCTGGGCAGTCCAGGTAGGTTGTTTGGGCATTTTATCACCACGACTTCCACAAAGATTCTATTTAATAAAAGGCACGTGAGGTTCCCACCCAACGTGCCTTGACAACCGTTTTAACGCAAACTCGCGCGGGGACCAGTTAACCCATATGCTAAGTAGGATATGCCTAAATCAACTAACGCTAAGTAATAGACATACGTTGGGAAAAATAGATAGAGCCCGACAAAACAGCCCACTGGGAATAGCCAGACTAACCAGCCCGTCCGTTCAGTCCGACGAATCCACCAGCCAACGACTGCTGCCAGCACAAAGTCAACTACAAAGAGTAGCCATACAATCTGATGAAACCGGCTAATACTCGTAAATCGTAGCAACCATGGTATCATCACCCCAACGACAAGCGCAATCAGCCAATACTGGCCATTAAACTTACGAATTTTTTCCGTCAAACTAACTCCCTCGCTTACGCTTTATTGCTAAATGACTATGATTATTTATTGTACACCACCGACCGCAAAATTACACTAGTTCGCACCAAAAAGAAACGCTACTTAGTAAGTAGAGGGGTGCCGTTTCGGCCCGCATGATTCGTGGACCCAGGCCCACTGCCGCGATACCAGCAGTTTGTAATGTCGCCACTTCTTGTGGTGCCAAGCCCCCTTCAGGACCAAAAATCGCCAGCAGTCGTTGTGGTGCGGTCATCGTTTTTAACGTCTGCACCAGTTGGCTGCTCTCACCTTGTTTGGCTGATTCCTCCCACGCTACGACCCCGGTATCATATGACACGTGTGCTAACAACTGGTTTAAATCCGTTGCGTAGCTCACACTAGGAATCATCGTCCGGTGTGACTGTTCAGCCGCGCCCTGCGCAATTTTCGCCAAGCGGGCCAACTTGCGGGCCCGCTTATTCGCTGCCCATTTAGCCACTGCCCACTGACTATCGAAAAACACGAAGGCGCTCGCACCTAATTCAGTACCACGTTGTACGATCTGTTCGGGTTTATCGCCTTTAGACAACCCACAAGCAATAGTCACTGGCAACGGCAATTCAACATGGGGCGTCGTAACGGCCGTGATTGTCGCTGTAGCTGTTCGACCATCGCTTTTCACCAAATCCGCCAGCACGACTTGATGTGTCGTCGTAACAAATTCCGCAGTGTCCCCCGGTTGTGCGCGCATCACCTTGACCCAGTGTTTGACCGTCTCACCCGTGATAGTGAACGTTTGCCCAATCGTTGTCGTAATCGGTGTTGATAAAAAGTATCGTTGCATTTCAGTCCTCCACTAATCTTCAGCTGTTGGTAGATAAGCCACGATACCGTGCCAGTCACCCATTTGCGTATGTTGTGTAATTTGGAAGCCCGCTTCCTTAATTGTCGTCATGACGACCTGGAACTTATCATCGATGATGCCAGAGGTAATGAAATAGCCGCCCCGTTTTAAGTTTTGACGGGCTTGTGGTACCAACGGAATAATAATTTCAGCCAAAATGTTGGCAACGATAATATCAGCCTGCGTGTCAATCCCAGCTAGTAAATCATTGGCAGCCACGTGAACATCTTTGGCAACTGGATTCAAGTCCAAATTCGTTTGAGCTGATGCCACAGCGACATCGTCAAGATCGTAAGCTTCTACTGCACCGACGCCCATCGCTTTGGCCGCAATACTCAATACCCCGGACCCAGTACCCACATCGATCAAGTGTTCACCACCATTGATCACAGTTTCAAGCGCCTGCAAACAGAGCTTGGTTGTCGGATGCGTTCCGGTACCAAAAGCCTGACCAGGATCTAGTCGCAACACAAGCTCACCTGATTGCACTGGTTGGTACTGTTCCCAACTTGGCACAATCGTCAAATAGCGCGTAACCCGGACGGGGTGATAGTATTTTTTCCAGGCCGTCGCCCAGTCTTCATCCGATAAAGCCGTCATACTGACTTCATTAGGTGCTGGATTCAACCCAAAATCAGTCAGCTGACTAACCCGCTGCTTGATCGTTGGAATGACTTCCGGTACAAACACCGTCTCAGGATAATAAGCAGAAATCTTCGCCCCACTGGTAACGTGTGGAATCGTCGCCAAATCGATGATCTCACCATACCGATCAGGCTTTAAATTCTGATAATCCAAGGCATCATCAATTTTGACGCCACTGGCCCCGGCTTCCATTAAAATGTTTGCCACCGCTTCGACAGCTTCATTAGAAGTACTGACCGTTACTTCAGTCCATTTCATATCTTTATATTTTCCTCCCATCGAAAGCTAGAGCGCCAAGCGCCATCGCTTAAGACTATCACGTTTTTCTTAGTAACAATTATATAACAAGCCTGATTAACTTGACAATCACCTGGTCATCCAACCATGATGTTCATGATCGATGGTCCGGCGAGAAATCTTGGATACGAATGGATTGCCGGCCACAAAGTACCGCAATGGTGCCGTTGTCCATTCACCCTTGTTGACAATTCCAATTCGCGGAGTCGCCACAACTTGTTCCGGTTGGCGATAATGACTCAAATCCAATGATAAGGTCGCCGGTTGCAGCGTTTGTCCATTTAACGTTTTATCTAACCCAAGCGCCTGCATTAGCTTGCCCGGTCCGTTGGTCAAGTTCGCAATGGGCACTGGCCGCTGCTGTTGCATTCGTTCAAGCCCCGCATCTGGTTCAATTCCGCGAATCAAGACACATTCTGGCGTACCGGCAGCTTGTGTCACAATATTCAGTAAGCACCAGGCCCTCATTTGATAAATATAAATTGTTCCCGCTGATTGCCAGAGTGCGCGATTGCGCGGCGTTTGGTGGTTCTGATACGCGTGAGCTCCTGCATCACGGGCACCAAGATACGCTTCTGTTTCTGTGATCCAGGCGGTCAATACACCGCTAGATGTCTGTAAGCGCAACTGTTTACCCAGTAGGCTCACCGCAATTTCAGGTGTCGTACGTGTGCTTAAAAATCGTTCGATTGCTATCATAACTTGTTTTACTCGCCCCTAATAGAAAACGGACTAGCCACCTTGCTAGTCCGTCCTCATGTTCATTTAATCATTATTTGCGGTCTTTTTGGTTAGATGCTTATTCAAATACTTAATCATGTCGGCTTCATGCTTAAAGATCCGCGGGTGCTTTTGCTTGTGCAACCGAACCGCGATCTCATTGATTTTGATTCGCCCGGTCCAAGTATGACTGTACTTAACGACCACCCGATTGTTGCGATGGTCCTTACCGAATTTCAACACGTAAACGCTGTCGGGCACCATCAGCGGTCTAATATATGTTTTATCGTAGTCATAATGTATTGATCGCAGAAACTGTTTCGTGCGTTTTAACATGTCGTTGATCTCTCCTTCACAATGTGAAATTGATTAAATAATAAATTAATTTATCGTTAGTATATTTTCATATCTAGCTATTATTATAGCAGACTTTAAACAAGTAGTGTACCAATTTGCCATTGGTTTAGCAAGTATCGAACTTTAATTCTTATAAATTTGCTAACCATTTCAGAATTGTTTTTGCCGCGTATCCGAGTATGGTAAAATATGATTAAATTAGTAAGGTTATCAATATTAGGGGGAATTTACTGATGATACTCATCGAAAGAATTTATCGTCGTGGTCATGAACAGTTGACAACGGTCGACCAAATCGAAAAATTTCAAACCAATGACGGTTATGTCACATCCAACGAAGTCCTCGCCCGCGAAATCGGTGCGGATAGTGAAAACTGCTTCTACAAAAATCAAGAAGGCAAACGCAAAAAAGTCGTTGCGACCAAGGACGATCAGGGCACTTGGCATTTAAAGACCATCGGCACAACTGCCCCGACTAGCGATGGCTTATTACAACTACCGCATATGGATGATGTTTGGGGTTAATTGGTGCTTACAACCATCTTAATCAGATTACAATTGCATCTAAACAATAACGCAAAAAATGGTAGTGACATCAATCGATGTCGCTACCATTTTTTATAAACTTAATCAGTTCGGCTTTTCGTCTTCGTCGGTTTTCAGAACAGCCATGAACGCTTCTTGCGGGATTTCGACTTTACCGACAGCCTTCATACGCTTCTTACCAGCTTTTTGCTTTTCAAGTAGCTTCATCCGCCGCGTCCGGTCACCACCGTACAGATGGGCCGTCACGTCCTTACGGTAAGCTTTAATATTCGTCCGAGCAATGACTTTAGAACCAATCGTTGCCTGTACCGGAATTTCAAAGTTTTGCCGGGGGATAATCGTCTTGAGCTTGGCGGCAATCTCGCGTCCACGCGCAGGTGCAAAGTCGCGATGTGCGATAAAACTCAGAGCATCAACTTGGTCACCGTTTAATAAGATATCGATCTTAACGAGGTCACTGGCACGGTAGCCGTCTAAATCATAATCTAACGAGGCATAGCCGCGCGTGTTCGACTTTAATTTATCAAAGAAGTCAAAAATGATTTCGGACAACGGAATGTGATAAACCACGTTGACCCGATTACTATCCAAGTACTCCATCGTATCAAACTCGCCCCGTTTACGCTGGGCTAATTCCATGACCGCACCAACGTAATCATTAGGCACCATAATCTGAGCTTTCACATACGGTTCACGAATTTCCTTGATTGCAGACGCCTCAGGCATTTCAGCCGGGTTTTCCACCTTTTTCTCCGTGCCATCAGTCATCCGCACATGATACGTTACGGACGGCGCCGTGGTAATTAGTTCAAGATTAAATTCCCGTTCGAGGCGCTCCTGAATGACGTCCATGTGTAGCAGTCCCAGGAATCCACACCGGAACCCAAAGCCCAGTGCTTGTGATGATTCCGCTTCAAATTCCAATGCGGCATCGTTCAATTTTAATTTTTCCAACGCTTCCCGTAAATCGGTGAATTTGGCATTATCAGTCGGATAAATCCCAGCGTAGACCATCGGATTCATTTCACGGTAACCCGCCAATGGCTTTTCGGCCGGATTTTTCGCGTTCGTGACCGTATCACCTACTCGGGTATCCTGAATATCCTTGATGCTAGCCGTAATGTAACCAACATCCCCCGCCATCAAATAATCCCGTGCTAACGGTTTCGGTGAATTAACGCCGACTTCCGTCACTTCATATTCACTACCACTGTTCATCAACCGGATCCGATCTCCTGGACGAACGATGCCTTCATGAATCCGAACACTCAGCACCACGCCCCGATAATCATCATAGACGGAATCAAACACTAGGGCCTTGAGTGGCGCATCAAGATCCCCCTGAGGAGCCGGAATCTTATGCACGATTTGCTCGAGCAGATCTTCGATACCAATACCGGCTTTCGCTGAAGCTAGAACAGCATCTTCCGCATCAATCCCAATGTCATCTTCAATTTCTTTGCGCACCTTTTCAGGTTCAGCCGATGGCAAGTCAATCTTGTTGATCACCGGGACAATTTCCAAGTCATCATCAATGGCTAAATACACGTTGGCTAGCGTCTGGGCTTCGACCCCTTGCGCCGCATCCACGACTAAAACCGCCCCTTCACAGGCTGCGAGGCTCCGTGAGACTTCATACGTGAAGTCAACATGTCCAGGTGTATCGATCAAGTGGAAGATATAAGTCTCCCCATCCTTTGCTTGATAGTGTAACTCTACCGCATTCAATTTGATCGTAATCCCACGTTCACGTTCCAAGTCCATTGAGTCCAACACTTGGTCTTGCATCTCACGTTTGGAAATCGTATCAGTTAGTTCCAGAATACGATCCGCCAACGTCGATTTGCCGTGATCAATATGGGCGACGATTGAAAAATTCCGAATATGTTGTTGTCGGTCTTGCATTGTCGCTTTATCCATTGATTTTCCTACTTTCTTCCTAAATCCTAATCCCTACAATTATACCAAGTTAGTGGCACAAGCACAATTTTTCTATCAGACCGCTCCAGACACCCCGCTGCGCCACTGAATAAATGACGTAACAAAAAAGTACAAGCCAATATGGCCTGTACTTTTTAGTAGGTTATTCAAAATCCTTGATTTCACTGGGTTTGAGTAATTGCCATTCTTTTGAATAGAAGTCGTCATTAATCTGATAATGAACCGGCTTCGTCTTCTTAGTCAAGAATGGATCAACCTTTTGATCCACGGCTAACCAACCACGCCAGCCAAGATGAATCGTATCAGTCATGAAGTAGTCCTTACCACCGTCCTGGGTCAGGTCCAAGACGTTATTAAACCCTTGACTCTTCAACTGGTACTGAATCTTCTTGTCAAACTGAGCAATCATCTTCATTGACAGTCCGGTATAAGCAGACCAGCGCTGATTGATTGGTGGAATGATGAACAAGACATCGGTGTGTGTCTTTGCAAACTGATTCAAAACCAGTTGAAAATCGGCAAATTCTGGTGACTTCGTGTAATTCAAGTGTCGCTGTGAATCTTTGAGTCGCTTGTAATTACGTTTTAACTTCGTGTTCCAAAATTGATTGCTGATTTCAAGACTGTTCGAGTCCGTTTGCGCCGCACCGATTTTACCGGCTAATTGGTTTAACTGATTAAAGTTATATGTCGCTGGTAACTTGTTAGCTTGCGCATTGACAGTCCGTAAATTTTTGCCCGCAATTCCAAAACGTGAGAAGAACTCATCCTCACTGCCAAGGACACGTGCCTTATAGTTAATATACGTCATTTGTGCGCTCGTTGGTTTAAACCCAGCTGCCACACGTGCCAGGGCGCCTTCCAAAATGCGATCAGAAGAACCCGATGGCATCTGTAACAAACGTTGAGCGGCATACCGGTCCATTGCCGTATTCTGCTCATCCTGTAACCAATCAATGGTCTGCAGTGGTGAGTAATAGTACGAAAACGCATCTTTCCGCGTTCCTTGTGGCACAAACCATTGTGGCGAAATTACAAAGACGGCCTTCTTATTTGTAATCTGCTTTGTCACCGATTGCATCGCGAAATACTGCGTCAACGACTGGGTCCCCCGCGCACCGAGTAGAAATGGTCGGTAATTGCGGTGATATTTTGTTGCCAGTACGGACGGATGCATTGGATCAAATCGTGACCATTCTGAAGAACCAAAGAACGGGACATAGCCATCATCCAGCGCCTGTCGTTTAACTAACCGACCTTTTAATACGTTGGCTGACAAGGAAACGGCCGCTTTTTTCTCAGTATCCTTAGAAATATGGTTTAATCCAAATGAGAACGGTGAAAGCAGTACGGCCAATAATAAGACGGCTGCCAAAATAATTGGCCCAAAAATCTTAAAAAGGCGTTTGGCAACGTTCATTGCAAGTTCTCAACCTTTGCAACAATCTTAGCCGGTGTATCCCATTCTGACCGTTGAAATTCAGAGACCGGCACTTCGATTCCTAATTGATTTTGAAGTTCCAATAAAAGTTGGACGGAACCCATTGAATCTAAGATTCCTTCATCAAACAGGTTAACGTCCATGTTACTGGAAACATCTTCCCCCGTTAAGTCTGCTAAAATTGATAAAACCGTTGCTTTTGTATCATCCATTGTCATTACGCTCCCTTATTGTAATTATATTATGGCCGGGCTCCAAAGAATAACGTGTTCAAGAATCCTGAGAAGATCAAGAAACTGAAACAAACGACGTTAAACGTTAGGAAAATCGCAAAGTATTCCGTAAATTTATTAGACGGCAACTGCGCTTGATGTTTCTTCTTGTACCGTAACCAAGCATCGTTGACAACCATTGCTAAACCATGGAATAGCCCATAAACGATGTAATACCATGTTTCCCCGTGCCAAAACCCCATGATCAACATATTAATAACGTATGCCACGTTGGCCGTTGTGATCCGGCTCTTAAAGACCTTGTGTTTCATCATAAAGAATACCAACCGCATGTAGATGAAATCACGGAACCAGAAGGACAACGTCATGTGCCAACGATTCCAGAAGTCTTTGATGTTCTTTGACTTAAACGGTTGATTGAAGTTCATCGGAGTTTCAACACCCATCAGGTAACTGATACCGACGGCAAACAAACTGTAACCCGCAAAATCAAAGAATAAATCCATACTATAGACGTACATCACACCGACTAACGCCCATGACATGCCGTGAGCTTGCAAGGCCGCGTGTTCAACGACAGGTAGCATCCGCGTACCAAAGATATAAGCCAAAATGAACTTATATAAGAATCCCAAGAAAATGTAGCGGACCCCTTTTTCAACTAACCCGAGATACTTTTCACGGGTCGGGACACTATCGTAATCCTTAACGAACCGCCGATACCGGTCAATCGGCCCAGACGAGATCGTTGGGAAAAACAGCAAGAACTGGCCAAACAGTACCGGATGGAATTCTTTAATCACCCCATCACGGGTCTCCATGATCATCTGGACCACTTTGAAAGTCAGGTAGGAAATTCCTAAGAAACCAATAATTGAATTAGCACCATGTGCCACGGCTGGTGTGATCTTAACGACAGCTAGTGGAATAATCGCTAAAATCACACTGACAACGAAAACCCAGCCCTTATTAGGTGAATCTGGTCGTTGTCGATACTTTGAGTACAACCAAACTAGTGTGATCTGATAGACCAAATAGATAATTAACGCGATCCCAGTGCGCCACTTAACACCGCCAAAGGTCAGCATTAAGAAGATAAACGATATCAATGATTCATACCAATGGGATCGCCGACCATATAACAGACCAATCATTAACGGTAACAACGCGATAAAGAGCAGCACAAAGTACGTTGGGTTACCATATGGGTCAAAAGAAATCATTCTGGGTTAACCTCTTTAATGATCGACTTGACATCAATCTTACCGTTAGGCGTTAATGGCAAGCTCGTTTGATAGACGAACCGTTGTGGAATCATGTATTCCATCATCATTCCTTGTAGGTCCTTTTTAATTGCAGTGGTCAAAGCAAAGTCACTTTCGAAGTCATTCGGCTTTGGTACCACGTACGCAATCATTTGCGTTACTTTGTGCTCTTTATCGTATTTTGGAACGGCAACGGCTTGTTTAATATGCTGTTGCTGTGCTAAGAAGTGATCCACTTCTTCTAGTTCGATGCGGTAACCATGCATTTTAATTTGAAAATCAACGCGGCCACGATAACGGAACAGACCGTCCGCATCCATCGTGCCAATATCACCAGAATGATAGGCGGGTTGCCCGTCTAATTCAAAGAAAGCCTTGGCAGTTTTTTCAGAGTTGTTCAAATACCCCTTCGAAACGGATGGTCCGGCGATAATCAGTTCACCTTCCGTGCCATTTGGAACCGCCTCACCATTTTCATCAACCACAAGTATCCGCGTATCAGCTTTGGCATAACCAATTGGTAGCCGATCATACTGCGCTAATGCGGCATCCGTAATTTCAATTTGAGTTACCGCGACGCAGGTTTCAGTTGGCCCGTACGTATTGAAGATCCGGGCATCTGGGAACCGTTTCTTGAGTGTCGCCGCCGTCTTATGTGTGAGTTCCTCACCACAGAACAAGAAGTGCGTCAAAGTTGGCAAGTTTTCAGCATTAAACTTTGGTTCTAGCAAACAAATGTCCATAAATGATGGTGTTGAGACCCAAACGTTGATTGGTAACGTCGGCAACGCAGCAAATAATTGTTTGAAATCATCTGTCACGGCCTTCGGTAATGCGTATAGTGTCCCACCTAACGCTAAGGTTGGGTAAACGTCCATCACGGATAGGTCAAATGAATATGGTGGTTGCGACAGCGAGTTCGGCTGGTCAGGCAATCCGAAGTCATCACTCAACATCCAGTCAACGTAACTGACCAAGTTATCATGACTAATTTGGACCCCCTTTGGCATCCCAGTGGTACCAGAAGTAAAGATAATATAGTAATTATCATCGCCACTAACGACATGATCCGCTTGATAATCAACGGGAGTCGCAAAGATAGCCGCCAATTGATCTGGTGTAATCACGGGGGTTGTCCCGACACCGGTTGGCAAATCAGCAACAGCAATAACGGCAGCTGGCTTAGCAATCTCATTAATCATTGTTAACCGCTCATTTGGTGAATGTGTATCGATTGGAATATACGCCCGACCTGACTTAACAACTCCTAAGAAAGTCGCAATCATTTCAAACGTCTGACCACCAAACACAATAATTGGATCCTTGGCTGGTAAATCGAGCGTGTCAAGATGCGCCGCCAAGGCATCTGAATAAGCTTTTAATTCCGCATAAGTGTGCGTTACACCTTGCACATCATAAACCACGTTATTGGGTTGCGTCCGTGCATAATCATCAATCGTTGTAATGATGTTCTTAATCATAATTAAAACTCCCCCCAAACAATAGTGTTACTGCATCCATTTTTAAAATTCGTTGTAAATAAACTTCGCTTGGTTGATCCCACTATAACCGTAAAGATAAACCAAGGCGAGCATGACAGCAAAGTAAAATACTGTAAGTGCAATGAATTGAACGACCGGACGTTGAAACCAGCTTTTCAACTTTGCAAACATGCCATCACCTCCTCCACTAACCCAATGTCAGTTACTTAATATCACCCTTCATTAATTCCGTAAAAATCTTGTTGGCTGTTGCTTGAATACCAGCAGCTTTGCGATAGTAGTTACTCATTAATACAACACCAGTCTTCCCATCCGGTGAGAGGAAGATGCTGGATTCATAGCCATAACCAAGTCCGTGTGACCGAATACCATTACTCATGTTATAAACACCACCGCCATATTCACCTGTGGCTGTGCGCGTGTGCAAAATTGCAACGTTTTTTTTTGACAGCAACTGCCCTTTAAGAATGGCACTTTCAACGGTAAATAAATCCGCGGTACTCATATAAACTTGCCCAGTACCTAACTCATTGGCCATTTGTGATTTGCTTTCTGGCATTGTTTGATCATAATTCGGAAGTGTTTGGTCTGCAAGCGCTCGGTAACCAGTTGTCGCATCTTGACCTTGACCATGAATCAAAAAGCCCGTTTCATTCAGATTCAACTTGTCAATAAAATGTGTTGTAAAGAAGTGCTGATATGATTGACCAGTTACCTTGCGAATAATGCCAGCTAGCAACAGAAAATTAACGGATGAATAATTATAAATTCCATTTTTATCTGGGTAGTAAAAAACATTGTGAGCCGCAAAATCAATCACTTGATTTTCTGGTAAGAATTCTTTTGAACCGCTCTTCAAACGGAACCCTGTTGTCATATCTAACATTTGGCGAAGCGTTGTCTGACGCCCATGCTTTAAAGTTGGATAATACTTCGAAATCGGATCAGTCAGCTTAACTTTCCCCGCCTGCACCAACTGCATAATGCCAACCGCCGTCATTGACTTTTGAATCGATAAAATTTGATACTTTGAATTGACTTTATTACGTTGATTTTTAGCCTTGTTTGCGTAACCAAAGGCACGATTATAAATGACATGGTCATTCTTAACAACTAATGCTGACCCCACAAAATGGCTTAGTTTTAAAGCCTTAGTCACTTGCTCATCCGTGTTCTTATTATTCGAAAACGTTGTCTGGTTAATCTTACGACTAAGCTGGCTATTTTTTAATGCCGCTTTCTTATTCAATGCTTTGTCAGTTTGACGCTTTTTAGCAATCGCTGCTTGCCGCTCTGTATGATAAACATAGTAGCCGCCACCAGCACCCACAATCAGCAGTCCAAGCAAAACTGTTACTAAAAGTTTGCTTTGCTTCACAATGATTGACCTCCCCATTAGCTATCAATTACGAACCGATTGGTGATATTAGCTACGCCGCCAATAGGACGTAAGTTCAAGTTATAGTGTAACAACCTACCGACCAATAACGGTTAGGCCGGCTCAAAAAGATCAAAATCCTGCATTTTCGTTCGCTGATACGACATATTTGTAACGGTTTTGTAACATCAACGTTACGTCCCCCGTAAGCTAGCAGCGTATTACTTCACCTCCTTGACTAATTCTAGCACTCACTAATCCCCGGACGACAGGATAACGAAACAGTTTGCACAAAAACCGTGTTACTGAAAGGTCACTTAATAAACAGGCCGGAGTGCTTGATTGACACTAAAAAAAGCTGAACAATCCTCATCACATTTTTGTGATGGGCATCGCCCAGCTTTTTGTATATTTCTGGAATTAGTTCGCTCGGTTAAACACCCCGAAGCTTGTCAAATAACGAACTCTTGCCATTGCCAGCAACTGATTTGCCGCTAGCTTTAGCAAAGGTCTTCAAAGCTTCTTTTTGACCCTTGTTCAAGTGCGTTGGCGTTTCAATATTAACGGTAACGCGTTCATCGCCGTTGCCATTGCCACGTAATCGTGGTGCACCTTTACCACGTAACCGGAAAGTTGTCCCCGTCTGAGTACCAGCTGGGATCTTCAACTTAACGTCCCCGTGAACCGTTTTAACTTGAACTTCATCACCAAGAGCGGCCTGAACGAAGTCGATCGGCAACTTGAAGTAAATCGTCGCGCCATCCCGTTCAAAGTCCTTACTTGGCTCAACTCTGAAGATAATGAATAAATCACCATAAGGGCCACCATTCGTTCCCGCTTCACCTTGATTTTGAAGCCGCATTTGTTGGCCTTCTTCAACTCCAGCAGGAACCGTCACTTTGATGGAATGACTTTGTTCAGTATGACCAGAGCCACCACAAGTGGCACACTTGTCCTTGATTTCTTTACCAGTTCCATGACAAACGTCACAAACTTGTTGGCTCATCATTCGACCGAGTGGCGTATTAGTCTGTACCTGAATATAGCCAGCACCATGACATTTCGAACAGGTCACTGGTGACGTTCCTGGCTTGGCACCAGAGCCACCACAAGTCTCACACTGTTCCTCACGATTGTAGGTGATGGTCGTCTTCTTACCAAAGATCGCATCTTCAAACTTCAGTGTCATCTCATACTGTAAGTCTCGGCCTTGTTGCGGGGCCGTTGGGTTAGAACGCCGTGAACCACCAGCGCCACCACCGAAGAAGGAACTGAAAATATCTTCAAAGCCGCCACCGCCGCCGAAGCCACCAAAGTCTTGACCGCCGAAACCGCCGGCGCCACCGAAGCCTTGTTGGCCACCAGTCGATCCGAATTGATCATACTGTGCCCGCTTCTGGGCATCGCCTAACGTTTCGTACGCTTCATTGACAGCTTTAAACTTTTCTTCCGCGCCAGGTTCATGATTCAAATCAGGATGATACTTCTTCGAAAGCTTGCGGTACGCCTTCTTGATTTCGTCCTGACTGGCATCCTTTTCAACACCCAGAACCTTATATAAGTCTTGCTCTGCCATTGTAACCTCCTAATGAACCTTAATTAAGTCTCATTAATACTAGCATATTTAAAGCAAAAAGGCCAAAGCCACGTGGCCTTGGCCTTTTTGTTCTGCCGGTGCTACTTCTTATCCTTGTCTTTATCCAAGTCTTCGAAATCACCGTCAACCGTGTTGTCATCACTGCCCTTGGCTGAGTCGGCATTGCCAGCAGCATTACTGTCGGCACCGCCTTGTGCACCCTGAGCTTCTTGAGCTTGTTGATACAACTTAACTGATAAGTCCTGAACGATCTTGTTCAAATCGTCCTTCTTGGCCTTCATTTCGTCAATGTTGTTATCATCTTGAGCTTTCTTCAAAGCATCACGAGCATCTTTGGCTTTCTTAACTTCATCTTCTGAAACCTTGCCTTCAAGATCTTTCAAAGTCTTGTCGGTAGTAAAGATCAATTGGTCAACTTCGTTCTTCAAGTCAACTTCTTCTTTACGTTTCTTATCGGCTTCTTCGTTTTCCTTGGCTTCCTTGACCATTTGATCAATTTCGTCGTCAGAAAGACCCGATGAACTCTTGATGGTAATCTTTTGTTCTTTATTAGTTCCCATATCCTTAGCAGATACGTTAACGATCCCGTTCTTATCGATGTCAAACTTAACTTCGATTTGAGGAACACCACGAGGTGCAGCCGGAATATCCGTTAATTGGAAGCGACCTAACGTCTTGTTATCCGCTGCCATTGGCCGTTCACCTTGGAGCACGTGAATGTCAACAGCTGGTTGGTTATCAGCCGCCGTACTAAATACTTGCGACTTGCTGGTTGGAATCGTCGTGTTACGGTCAATCAACTTAGTGAAGACCCCACCCATGGTTTCAATACCAAGTGAAAGTGGCGTAACATCGAGCAAAACAACGTCTTTAACATCACCAGTGATCACACCACCTTGAACAGCGGCCCCTAAAGCAACCGCTTCGTCAGGGTTGATAGAATGGTTAGATTCTTTGCCAGTCCACTTTTCAACAGCTTCTTGAACAGCTGGAATCCGAGTTGACCCACCATTCAAGATGACAACGTCTAAGTCACTAGCCGATAAATCAGCATCCTTCAAGGCATTTTCAACAGGAATGCGCGTCTTTTCAACTAGGTCAGCAGTTAATTCATTGAACTTAGCACGTGTTAACGTGGTTTCCAAGTGCAATGGGCCACTAGCACCAGCGGAAATAAATGGCAAACTAATTTGAGCTTCAGAAACACCTGAAAGGTCCTTCTTAGCCTTTTCAGCAGCATCCTTTAACCGTTGTAAGGCCATCTTGTCTTTTGATAAATCAACACCGTTGTCAGCTTTAAAGCCATCAACTAACCAGTCGATAATCTTTTGGTCAAAGTCATCACCACCAAGGTGGGTATCACCATTTGTGGATAATACTTCGAAGACCCCGTCGCCTAATTCCAAGATGGAAACATCAAAAGTCCCACCACCAAGGTCATAGACTAAAATCTTTTCATCTTTGTCGGTCTTATCCAAACCATAGGCTAAAGCTGCCGCCGTTGGTTCGTTAATAATCCGTTCAATGTTTAAGCCGGCAATCTTACCAGCATCCTTAGTTGCTTGCCGTTGGGCATCATTAAAGTAAGCTGGAACAGTCACAACGGCCTTTTCAACCGTGTCACCCAAGTAATCTTCAGCAAAGCCCTTGATATATTGCAAAATCATTGCTGAGATTTGTTGTGGGGTGTAGTCCTTACCTTCGATGCTAACTTTGTAACCAGCTTCACCCATGTGACGCTTGATTGAAGCTACCGTATTCGGGTTAGTGATTGCTTGCCGCTTGGCAACTTCACCAACTTGAGTTTCGCCATCTTTGAATGCCACAACTGAAGGAACCGTCCGGCCACCTTCAGGAGTGGTGATAATCTTAGGTTCATTACCTTCAAGAACCGCTACCGCAGAGTTAGTAGTCCCGAGGTCAATCCCGATAATTTTATTACTTGCCATAAATTAACAAACCTCTTTTTAATTTAGTATTTTTATTGATTAATTACTGTGCCACAACAACCATTGCTGGACGGAGGGTCCGGTCTTTCAATAGGTAACCCCGTTGTAAGACTTGTACTACCGTATCAGCTGGATGATCATCATCAACTGGCACCGTTTGAACAGCTTGGTGAATATTGGGATCAAACTTTTCGCCCGCAGCCGCAATTTCGGTGACCCCATGTTTTTTCAAAGCATCCTGTAAATGGCCATAGACCATTTCGACACCCTTCTTCAACTGTTGGGCCGCTTCATCGTCAGCTGGCGTTGCCAAAGCCCGTTCCAAGTTATCCAGAACTGGTAAGACATCCTTTGCAAGTGCTTGACCGTCATATTTCAACAGCGCCGCTTGTTCTTTTTTGTTGCGGTTTTGCATGTTGACGATCTCCGCCTGTGCACGCAATAACTGGTCATCTTTCGCATCTAATTGCGCTTTGAGATCAGTAATTTGTTGTGTCGGATCGACCGCTGTCGTTTGCTCAGCTTGATCATCAGTCGCACTCGTCGCTGCCTGTGTCGCTTCACTGGCAGTTGACATTGCTGCTGAATCAGTTGTTGACGCTTGTGAATCTTCCGGCGTCGTCCGCGTTGATTTCTTTGCCAATGTTTTCATCTCCCTGTCCGTCACTCGTCAAAGTACCGGTAATAATCTAATAATTTGCGGGCTAATTCTCGTTGGAACGCACCCATCAGTCCAATCATCCGTGAATACGGCATGGCGGTCGGCCCGAGCAAGGCAATCACACCTTGTCCGTGTTGATCAACATCGTAAGTCGCGGTAATTAAACTGTAGTTCTTCAACAAATCGTTGGTGATCTCATTACCGATTCGGACTTGAATCCGTTGACCGGGTGGACCAATCACGTTAGCTAACCGGTCCGTTTGGTCGAGTAACGAGTACAATGACTGTAACTCTTTAGGGCTCTGCTGGTCCGTATAGTTGAACAAATTCAACTTACCACCAACATAAAAGCGCTCGGAAGCTGCCTTGGACAACACACTGCCAAAAATATCTAAGAAACCATCTGGATCTTGCAAATACTGTGCAAGTTTTAACGGAATCTCATGCGTTAATTGGCGGAGGACGTCTTGTAACGGCAGGCCAACCAGTTGATCGTCGATGAAACGAACGACCGGTTCCAGCTCATCGCCGGTAATGTCACTAGGAATAGTAAACGTCTGGTTTTCAACGTCACCATTATTCGTCACTAGAATCGCCATTACTTGATGATTCCCCAACGGAACGAGTCTGAAACCACTCAACCGACTATCTTTAAGTTCAGGTCGCAATGTAAAGGTCGTGTAACTTGTCAGTTGCGACAAGATATCCGCCGACTGAGCAACGATCTCATCGATCTTGTGAAATTCACCGCCTAATGAATGTTGAATCACCTTCAAGTCTTTGCCGTCCACCTTTTCAGGCTTTAGGATATGGTCAACATAGTACCGATACCCCTTAATCGATGGAATTCGCCCTGAAGACAAATGCGTTTTGACGATTAATCCTAAATCTTCTAGTCGGGCCATTTCATTACGAATTGTCGCTGAACTGACCTTGATCGGTAGTTCTTGAACTAGCGATTTGGATCCAACTGGATTACCGCCCTCGGTATAGTCACGGACAATGGCCTTTAAAATTAGGCTTTGTCGTTCAGTTAACGTGATCATCACCTCTTTTTAGCACTTAACTTAATGGAGTGCTAACACAATTACTAATATAACAACCACCCTGATGAAAGTCAAGGAAAGACAAAGTATTTCTAGAAAAGAATGCTTAAATTATTAGGACCCCAGTCCCACTATGACTGGACTTATTTGACCGTCGCCCCCAATTAGCACTCCTTACTTACGAGTGCTAATATACACCCTCACCCTTCACAATGCAAGCATGGTGCCTAGCAGACTACTCGCTTTTCTGCTGCCATTACTCAGCACACCAGCCACAACAAAAAAATCTCAAGAGTTACAGACTCTCGAGATTTTTGACTAGCCTGATGTACATTGCCAACAGACATTCTAGTGAAACCTGGCCTTAACGGTAATCAGCTTTCAAACTAATCAACGTTCAGCTTTATTAATGGCATGATCAATGGTTTCATTATCAAATTGTTCTTGTAAGTACGCTTCATTGTCGATTGGCAAGTGCACATGAAAGTCAGCAAAATGTTGAACTTTCAGCGTCGCTTGTTCGACTTCAAACCCCAGCAAGTGTCCACCTAATTGATGGTCTTTACTTAGAAAGTGTAAGTGAAAGCCACCGACCGTAGCGCCTTGGAACAAATGCGGTGCGTAGTAGCCAATAATCGTTCCGTCAACATGTTCACCGGTGAATTCCGGTTGTGTTGCCGTTGCCGCGACTAATGTTTTGTACGGTGGCTCCTGACGAGGCGCGACTCGCGTCTTGACTTTTGCAAAGGTCCCATCGACGCGAATAGCCGCAAACACGTTGGTCAAACGATAGTCATGAACCACTTGTTGCTCGAAATCAGTTTGTGTGATTGCAGCTAATTGCGCACTAATATCAGGCTTTTCAAAGTGCACCGATGCAAATGGTAACGTCTCTTCGGGCTGAATTTCCCGAATTTGACCATCCTCACGTGCTTGATAGGCGTGACCTCCTAGAATAATCACTTCACCATTGAGACCGTCTAACGTCCCAATACCCGTATCACCATGGGTTAAGAGTTCACCAGCCGTAATCGTCCCGTCAAATAATCCGGGAACAAGTAAGCCTAATGTGCCGTGTTGAAAAATTGTTGTTGTGTCCATTCATTGTGCCTCCAAACGATTTGATTGTTGTGCAACTTGAATCCGGGGTGTGACCACAAAGGGATGCGCCACATAATAGTCACGGGTGTTTTGTTCATCCCGCTTTAATTGCGCAACCAAGGCATCCGCCCCAGCAAATTTAATTTCACCGCGCATCCGGTGCCCCCAACGCACCGTTAAATTGTGGCCATAAAGATCTCCTTGGAAACCTAATAAGTATATTTCAACCGTGATTGGTCGGTGATCACCAAACGTGACATTTCGTCCAACTGAGGCCATTCCCATAACCCAGCGTGTCCCAATCTGCACCATCGTCGCGTAAATGCCAATTCCGGGAACCCGGGTATTGGGCCCGTGAGCAACGTTGGCCGTTGGAAAGCCGAGCGTTCGGCCCCGCGCTTCACCATGAACTACTTCGCCGGCAGTTTCATATTGATAGCCCAGTAACCGGTTAGCCGTATCGATATCTCCCGCGTCCAAAGCGCGGCGAATCCGCGTGGAACTGATCTTTTCAGCATCTAATTCCGCCTTAGGAACTTCAATGATTTCAAACCGGTTATGACCATAGTCATTCAAACGCTGCATATTTGCAATTTCAGCTGGCCCGTACGTGTAATCAAAACCAGCAACCACCGTTTGTGCGTGTAATCCAACAATTAACTGATCGACAAACGTTTGGGGTGGCATGGCACCGACCGTGGCATCAAAGTGAAGTACATATAAGATGTCAACGCCGAGCTCACTCATCAATGCCGTTTTTTGATCAATTGTCGTTAAATAACGGACTTGCTGCGGATCAGTGTGTTTAAAAACAACTGACGGATGCTGGTCAAACGTCATCACCGCTAGTTTGGCGTGTTGCGCCTGAGCGGCCTGGCGTGCCGTTGCAACGACTTGCTGATGTCCACGGTGAACGCCGTCAAAAAATCCTAAGGCCAATACGATTGGTCCTTCGGGAATCTGACTAAACGCCACGGGATACTTTAAATTAATCACCTGCATGACAAAAACTCCTTAATTGACCGCAAACATTTTGAACGGCTTGTACCGCTGTTCGTCCGGTCGATAACTATATAGACATTTTAGGCTGTTTTGGTAAACTAACGCAACCATCGTGTTCGCATCTGGATCAGTTTGTTGCCCTTCTGCCGCCGTAATAAAGGCCCCATTCTTGACCCGTTGCCACTGCTCATCCGTTAACGTGACTCGCGGGTACTGACTTAAAGCTTTATCAATTGGCGCCAATAATGCTCCGGCCGTTCCAGCATCGACGTGGGCCGCGATTTCCTCAAAGGTCACGGTTTCATCTAAAGTAAAGCCGCCACTCTTTAATCGGGTCAAATCACTCATCACAGCGGGTATCCCGAGCACTTTGCCGACATCCACCGCTAGCGTGCGAACATAAGTCCCTTTACTACAAGCGACCGTAAAATAGATCGTCTGAGTCTGGGTTGCCGAGTCATAGGTAGATGCCTGCCGTTGCTTGAAGCTGCTAATTGTGACATGCCGTTCTGGGCGCTCGACAGTTTCACCACTGCGCGCATAGTCATATAAACGCCGCCCATTTACTTTTACTGCTGAAAACATCGGTGGAATTTGCGTAATGGCCCCCGTCATCTGTGCCAGCGCAGCATCAACTTGGTCACTTGTGAACGGCTCTGTGACCGCTTGGCGCGCAATCTCCTCACCATCTAAATCTTCAGTAGTCGTTGCAAATCCGAGGGTAATGCTCCCTTGGTATTCTTTGCCAGAAGCCACTAAAAATTGCACAACTTTAGTCGCATTCCCAATACAAATCGGTAAAACGCCATCCACATTTGGGTCCAGTGTCCCTGAATGACCTACTTTGCGGGTCTGATAGAGTCGTCGGATTTTAGCGACACAGTCAAAGCTCGTCATCCCACGAGGTTTATATAATGGTAGAATCCCGTTCAACATAAAAAACGCCTTCAATCATTTAAATTCGGTTTCTAGTGGCAGCCAATCGCCGTGCCACGGATTCGATCGTTCTTAATCGACGGTTTTCAGTATACCACACCTCACAAATATGTAAGCGGATTATCACAGAATTCAAGGCCCTGAGCACCGCAACTAAGATACCCCAAATCGACACGCTGGTCCGGTGCCACTGACGACCACGTATGTGCCTGGCAAAGCTGTATTTAACTCATTGATCCAGAAAACCGTGAGCTTAATCCCTATTAGTCAAATAAAACGACTGAAAAACAAGAATCGCACAAATTAGTCCCCTTATCAAAAGGATACCGCGCGGGACCGTCCCTAATTACGCCGATGACTTTCAACATATGCTGCCATCAAAAAAGCGTGCAACGGCCTTAGTGTGGCTGATGTACGCTTATTCAATGTTATCGTCTTAAAATGCAACCGGCACGCTAACCGCAGTTGACAGCTACATGGTTCTTCAAGCTTGGAGCGCAACTGGCTGCTGATTCAACCACTGCTGAATTTGACGGGCAATCTGATGGGGTGTCAGTTGATCGGTTGCGATCGTCAAATCGGCCGCATCAGCATATAAGGCTTGGCGCCGCTGCTTCAACGCAATCAGTGCCCCTGTATCCAATTCATTGACAAGTGGTCGGCTAGTATCATTTTTAACACGGTTAATAGTGGTTTGATCACTAGCCGTCAACCAGATAACTGGCACCGCGCTTTGTTTCAGGCTAATTGCATTCATTGCAATGGTCGGAGTACCACCACCGGTCGATAAAATCCCGGGTGTTTCGAGTGCTTGGAGCAAAGTCTGATGCTCCAATTGCCGGAAGTACCCCTCTCCTTGCTCCGCAAAAATAGTCGTAATCGACCGTCCCGCCCGCTGAACAATCAAATCATCTAAATCAGCATGTTTAGTTGCTAACCCGGCCGCCAAAAGCCGACCGACCGTTGTTTTCCCACTACCCATAAATCCAATTAAAATTGCTCGCATTCTTAATTCCTCCTTACAATCTGATAACCCGCATCAGCTAACAACGACGATGCTTGCGTTCTCGTCTTTAGATCACTAAATGTCAGTTGCAAGACACCATCAATCTCTTCGCGAATCTCTAAAATATGAATATTGACTAAGCTCAGCTGAGCCTGTGCGAGCCGCTGAGTGACATCCGCGAGAGCACCAACACGGTCGGGGACGTTCAAAAACAAATCATAAAAGTTTGGTAGTCCTCCCAACTGTTCCGGTCCCAAGTGATCACGCGTCACCTTAGCTGTCGCAAAAAATTCGTACAATGTTGCTTGATCATGCACCCTAATAGCTGTCTTGATGCGCAACAGTTGTTCAATATAATCCTGCAATTGATTGGTTATTAGTTCAGCATTAGTCATCAGGATGGCCGCCCACATCGTGGGGTCCGAACTGGCAATCCGAGTAATACTTTTAAACCCACCAGCCGCTAATCGCAACCCGAGTGCTGAATCTGCCAAAGCCACCTGAGTCTGATCAACTAATGCCGCAGCGACAATATGTGGCAAATGACTTAACTGTCCTACAATCCGGTCATGCTGTATTGCAGTGACCGTCAACCATTTGACGTGAGTCGCTTGTAACAATGCTTGCAGCCGTTGAACGGCTGCTCGATTAGTCCGGCCCGGCACTAACAAGTAAAAGGCGTTCTCGAATAAGTTGGCGCGGCCAGCCGTCACACCCGATTTATGTGAACCCGCCATTGGATGACCGCCGATGAAAGTCACACCGTGCTGTTGTATGGCAAGCGCGGCATGCATCACCACTTGTTTAGTACTCCCGACATCCGTCACAAGCACCCCTGCCTTGAGTGGCATCATAGCCAGTCGGTGCAAATCAGCAACGATCACATCAACTGGCCCCGCTAAAATAATCACATCAGCGTCGCTCGCGACCGCGGCCAAATCAGTGCCACTAGCATCGATCATACCCTGTTGACGCGCATAACTCAGGCTGACATCGTCACGATCAATCCCAATAATGTGCACCGTGGGATGGGCCTGCTTAATGCTTAGTGCCAACGAACTGCCAATTAGCCCCAAACCTTTGATCAATACAGTTGTCATCTTCACACCCCCTGGCTTAAACGTGCTAAATCTTCAAAGAACGTCGGGTATGAAATGTTCACAGCTTCGGCGGACTCTAGTTCGGCGGGAGCGGCTAATCGCAACGCTGCAATTGCCATCATCATACCGATTCGGTGATCGCCATGGCTGGCTAATGGCTCGGTCGGCTGCCGCCAAGACTTGCGACCATCAATCACGAAGCCATCCGGTTGCGAAGTGATCTGCACACCAAGTTTTCGAAGCTCGGTCACAATCGTTGCAATGCGATCGGTTTCCTTGACTCGTAATTCAGCAGCCCCACTGATTGTGCTAATACCATTCGCAGTCGCAGCCAACAATGCAACTAGTGGCAGTTCATCGATTACGGCAGGAATTTCAGTAGCAGTGACTTGGACCGGATGCAGTTGTGCAAACCGCACGTCAAGCGTGCCAACTGGTTCGCCCATCCGGTGTTCATGATCGACCGTCACTTGACCACCCATCCGTCGTAAAATGTTTAAGAAACCCGTTCGTGTCGGATTCAGTCCCACGTTCGTTAACCGGACATGTGAATTTGGAATAATCGTCGCGGCTGTCACGAAAAACGCAGCCGAGGAAAAATCGCCAGGAATCGTTAGTGACTGACCAACCAAGGCTGGCTGCGGTTGGACCGTGATTGTTCGTTGATCAGGCGCCGTTTCAATTTGACCACCAAATTGTTGCAACAACCGTTCAGTGTGGTCACGAGTCGGTAATTTTTCAATAATCGTACTTGCCTGATCGGCTTGCAGGGCTGCTAAAATCAAGGCGCTCTTAACTTGTGCACTAGCGACCTGCATCTCGGTACAACTACCATGTAAAGTCCGACCAGTGATCGTCATCGGTAAGTGCCCGGCTGTTAATTGTACCTGCGCCCCCATGGCTTGTAATGGTTGACGCACTCGCTCCATCGGCCGTTGACTAAGGGACGTATCACCGACCAAGGTCGTCTCAAACGGTTGACCGGCTAACAACCCAGTTAATAAGCGAGTGGCCGTCCCCGCATTCCCCATGTCTAATGGTTGTTGTGGTTGGGTCAACCCACGTAAGCCGCGGCCACTGATAGTAACGGTCGTATCGACACGCTTGATTGGCACCCCTAACTTTTGCAGCGCCGTTAAAGTCGATAAGCAATCGGCGGCTGGCAAAAAGTGGTGCAAGGTCGTCGTCCCTTGACTAATTGCCCCTAAAATCAAGCCTCGATGTGAGACACTTTTATCGCCTGGTACACTTAAGTCACCTTGTAACCCACTAGCTGGTTGAATACTTAGTTTTTTTATCATTAATCATCATCACCTAATTTATTTGATAGACGCACCACACCATCGAAGGTGTCAAACGTGCAAGTTCACGTTCATGAGTCGTCAGTGTCACGTTTTTCTCATTAGTTAGCACGTAGGCCGCCTGATTACGTTGATAAACCTGATACGCTAAATACTTACTGGCGACTGTTTGCACCACGACCTGATGCACGACCCTCGTCAACAATTGGGCGGTCGCTGCATGCGTGTAACCAATTTGATTATCGGCATTTACTCGTTGGAGCACGACGAGTGGATCGAGCTGGGTCATAAAACAACTGGTCAACGTTAATTGGGACAATAATGCGTAATGTATATCCCCCCAACTGGCATTCAGTGTGTCTGATTTGAAAGCAGCTGGTATCACCAGTTGGTCACCAGAATAGGCCGTTAAATCAGTTAAAATGGCTTCAAAGCTCGGGTGTTCGACAATCACCGCTTGGTCCTGCCAGTTGCGATGATTATAAACTTGCGCGGCCGCGTAACTATCCGTGGCGGTCGGGCCTAAAGTATGAATCTGCATAGGCCCTCCTAATATTGCCGGAGTTCTTCGCGGTATGCCGTCACTGTTTGCTGGAGGCGAGCTAAGTTACTCCCGTCAAACGTTGCCGTCAATGCTCGCGTTAATTCAATCGCTACCACACTTTCAACCACAATCGAGGCAGGGACGATGGCCGTCGTATCTGAACGCTCTACGCTTGCCTTTTGGCTGACTTTGGTCGCGATATCCACACTTTGTAATGGTTTGTAAAGTGTTGGAATCGGCTTCATGGCGGCCTTAACAACAATCGGCATTCCGTTAGTCATGCCACCTTCAAAGCCGCCCAAATGATTGGTCAGCCGTGACCAGCCGGCGTGTTCATCCCAACTAATCTCATCCATTACTTGGCTACCATAATGGCTGGCAGCCGCAAATCCATCACCAATTTCAACACCTTTCATGGCATTGACTCCCATCACTGCTGCGGCTAACTGTCCATCTAATTTGGTATCCCAGTTCGTGTAACTGCCCAAACCAGCCGGCACATTTTCGGCAACGACCCGGATAACACCACCCAAGGTATCCCCGGCCTTCTTCGTTGCTGTGATCAGCTCATGGATTTCGGGAACCAAGGCCGCATCTGGTAATCGCAAATCATTTTGCGCGATTTGGGCTTGTAATTGATCAACGGATAGTGTTAAATCGGCCGTCACTTGCTTAGGGCCAATTTGTTGAACGTAGCCAACTAGGTGAATATCTAGCTGCGCCAATAATTGCTTACAAATCTGACCGATAGCCACTCGCATGGCTGTCTCACGAGCTGAGGAACGTTCTAGCACGTTTCGTAGATCGCGATGACCATACTTCATTCCGCCTACTAAGTCAGCATGCCCCGGACGTGGACGAGTGACTTGCCGCAACGTATTGGTTGCCGTAGCTGGACTTACCGGATCCATGATTGCTGCCCAGTGCGCGTGATCGCGATTCATAATCGTTAATGCAATCGGGGAACCTAGCGTAACACCGTGCCGCACGCCACCAGTGATTTGGACGGTGTCATGTTCGATCTGCTGGCGATTGCCGCGGCCAAACCCACCTTGCCGGGCTGCGAGGCCTGTATTAATGGCATCAATGTCTAGCTGTAAGCCAGCCGGAATACCGGTCAGCACCCCTGTCAATTGAGGCCCGTGCGATTCGCCTGCCGTAACGTAATTAATCATGATCAATATCCTCCTTGTGTAAATTCGTGTGTAAATCCGTCTGATATGCGCGTGAGTTATGCATAATTGCTTGATAAATAGCTTGTAAATAAGGGGTATGCGCGGTCTGGGTACTCTTCACCGCAACTTGTTGTAACACCCGTTGTTCACGTTGCTGGTCTAATACCGGAAGTTGCTGTTGTTGCTTCAACTCCCCGATGGCTGTAACCGTCTCAAAACGTTGATTGAGTAATCGGACGATTTGCTGGTCAATATGATTGATACGTTGGCGTTCTTGACTAAGTGTGGTTGGGACATGTAGCGCCCATACAGCTAGGCCGACAAAGGCGAGACCACTGACAGCAATAACTAAATCAAAGCGCATCGCGGTCGCAATATTTTGCTTTGACAGCCACCCAGTCACGAGCGGAATCGTGAAGGAAGCAATACTGCCAAACGTGAAATAAATTCCTGTGATTCGGCCCTTGATGTGGGGATAGCCTTTGATAAATAAATTGAGGCCGACCTGCATCACGCCACCCGCAGCAGTAAACCCAAACCCGAAAGCCGCCAGCATGGACAGCCCAGCCGCTGGACTATAACAGATAACCGCTAACGCCAGCAGCGAGCCGCCATTCATTGCCAACAACAATTTGGTTTCTGCCACCCCACGACGTAACAACCAGAAAATCACAATAACGCCGGTGATTGACCCAATGCTGTAAAGTGAAAGCAACCAGTGCGCTAACACTGACGAAAAATGCAACGTCGTAGTGGCAAACAAGCTGACCCACTGCGTGTAGAGGATCATAAGTGCCATCGAAGTATACCCATAACCAGCTAAACCAACTGTCGCCAACCAGCGCCGGTTCTTAAGTGGTTGCTGGGATACGCCCGTTCCGGCTTGAGCAACTTGATTTTTTAGTGGAAACTGCTGCCGGTTCAACAGGATACTGTTGACCACTAGGATTGCCGCGGCCAGGATAAATGACCAGCCATACCAGATTCGTTGTGCTTCAAAGTTGGCAACGAGCAGTGGTAATAAGAATTCACCGGCAGACATGAAGGCCTTTAACAAGACATTGGCTGAGCCTTGCCGCCCACCCATTTCATTAAACGTCGTGTAGGTTCCCGCATCCAACGCGGAGTTCGCAATACCGGCCAAAATCGCCAAACCGTATGCCAGCTGAATATTAGTGACCAATGCCATCCCCACAAAGAACGTGAAGTAGCAAGCCATACCAAGATTGACGAAGACTTTACGGCCAAAACGATCTGATAAATTTCCCAGAATAAAGTAGGCCAGTAAGCGCCCAATGCCAATCCCAGAAATGACATAGGAAACCGTCGCTAACGGGGTCTGCCAGTGTTGACTTAACGCTTGCATGTTTTGCGTTAAAATAATTAAGCCAATACCATGAATAAAGTAGTTTAAGTAAAGACTGATTGATAATTGGTGCTGACGCATGAATAACAACTCCTTCGTGGAAATAAAAAAAGCCGGCTAGATTATGAAAATCTAGCCGGCTCATCAAAATTTAATCCTAATTGATGATATTATTCCAGCTAGACTCACGGTGTCTAGCTGGCCAAGATGAATTGACTTCGCTTAGACACGAACGTAGGTGCCGTCCGTATCTAAGGTTCCAACACGGGCGCTACCTAAAATAAGCAAAGCCATAATAATAAGTTGCGTTGAATGCTAACGTCGTCATAATCATCTATCCTTTCCGTTTCATTGATTGTTTATATTAAAACATTCTCATTTTGATTCGTCAACCCTAATTTCATTTTAATTTTGCAATTAAGAAATCATTTTCGCTTGTAAAAGCGCCACGATGCGTAATTCGCCTCATCCTACTACTATTTACAAAAATCGTCTTCAGTACGACTACTCATTAAACCAATTGTTTGCGACGGTCGCGAGCAGGCTACCTTGATTAGTCAGTCTACCGACAACGTTCAAGCAGTGTGTGAATGACTAGTGTGACCCTACAATCAGCACCATCTAAACCGCTTAACCTCAGTGATTGACAGCGAACGGCTCCATTCAATTTGAACACAAAAATAGTCGCTGTCAATCCATCTGGATTCACAACGACTATTTTTCCAGCGCCTAATCTTGACGCTTTAAGTTATTAATTAATTCATCAATCCGGCTACCGTATTGAACCGAGTTGTCGCGTTCAAAAGTTAATTCCGGCGTTTTATAGATGCTAAGTCGTGAGCCTAATTCACTACGAATTAATCCCGTCGCCTTAGTCAATCCAGCCGCCGTCTTTTCACCATCGGATGCCTTATCTGACAAAATACTGTAGTAGATGGTCGCTTGTTGAAGGTCGCCAGTTACCGTTACACCGGTAATGGTTACACCCGCAACCCGTGGATCACGAACCCGTTTTAACAAAATATCATTAACTTCGCGTTCGATTTCCTGTTCCAAACGACCAACTCGATAATGTTGTGCCATCTGCTAATCCCCCTTTTAAAGGTTATTCAACTGGAACTTCCTTCATCACGTAAGCTTCAATAACATCGTTGACTTTAATATCGTTGTAATCTTCGATTCGAAGCCCAAGTTCAAAGCCTTGTTTAACTTCCTTAACGTCGTCCTTGAAACGCCGTAAGCTAGCTAACTTGCCATCATAAATAACGACACCATCACGAATGACCCGCACACCAGAATCCCGGTGGATGACACCATCAGTGACCATCCCACCACCAATCGTACCGATCTTAGAAACCTTATAGATTTCACGGATTTCGGCTTGACCAGTGATTTCTTCTTTATAAGTTGGTTCGAGCATTCCCTTCATCGCGCTCTCGATTTCATCGATCGCGTTGTAGATAACTTGATGCAAGCGAATATCAACATCGTCAGTATCGGCTTGGGCTTTGGCTTGTGGTGTTGGCCGCACATTGAACCCGATAATAATCGCGTTACTTGCTTCCGCCAAGGCCACGTCACTTTCGTTGATTGCCCCAACCGCTGTATGGATGATATTGACCCGCACACCTTCAACGTCGATTTTACGTAAACTACCAGCTAAAGCTTCAACAGAACCTTGAACATCAGCCTTAATAATCACGTCAACTTCCTTAAGTTCACCTTGTTTCATTGAATCAAACAAGTTATCCAAGGTGACGTGAGCAGTTTGCTTCCGTTCTTCCATCAATGCCTGCTTAGCACGTTGTTCACCAGCATCACGGGCCGTCTTTTCATCATCAAAGACCACGAAGCGATCACCAGCATCCGGCACATCATTCAAACCAGTGATTTCAATTGGCGTCGATGGCACGGCTTCCTTGATCCGCTTACCATGGTCATTGGTCATCGTCCGGACTTTTCCGTAAGTATTCCCCACAACAATTGGATCACCAACATGCATGGTCCCTTGTTGAACAAGTAACGTTGCGGTAGAACCTTTTCCACGGTCAAGACTAGCTTCCAATACAGATCCCGCAGCATTTTGCTTAGGGTTGGCCGTTAATTCAAGCACTTCTGACTGAAGTAAAATCATATCCAACAATTCATCTAGGTTCTTACCGAACTTCGCTGAAATCTGAACAAAGATTGTATCGCCACCCCAATCTTCAGGAATCAGACCATATTCAGTCAATTGTTCCATCACGTGGTTAGGGTTGGCACCCGGCTTATCAATCTTGTTAACGGCAACGATGATTGGTACTTTAGCAGCCTTAGCATGGTTGATGGCTTCGATTGTTTGTGGCATGACCCCATCATCAGCAGCAACTACTAACACTGTGATGTCAGTGATGTCAGCACCACGCGCCCGCATTTCAGTAAAGGCCGCGTGTCCTGGCGTATCCAGGAATGTAATAACCTTACCATCATGCTTAACTTGGTAAGCCCCAATAGCCTGAGTGATCCCACCGGCTTCGCCCTCTGTAACGTGAGTATGCCGCAATTGGTCCAATAGGGTCGTCTTCCCATGGTCAACGTGTCCCATGACCGTAACAACCGGTGCCCGTGGCGCCAAATTGTCGGTATTATTAACTTCATCATCAAAGAACTTGTCCAAATCGGTCACATCAACTTGGACCTTTTCTTGCGCATTGATCCCGTAATCAGTGGCTAAGATTTCAATCGTATCTTTATCCAAGGACTGATTTTGGTTAACTGCAACACCTAACATGAATAACTTCTTGATAATTTCAGCAGGCTCACGGTGCAATAATTTACCCAAATCCTGGGCATTCATGCCGACCGTGTAAACCAGTGTTTCTGGCAACGGCTTGTCCTTACGAACTGGCGCTGGCTTATTATTGACCTGGCGGATCCGTTGATTCTTATTGTTCCGGCTCTTATTGTTCCGGTTGTTACGCCGACGGTTATTATTGTTACCGCCACGATAACGACCACCACCGTTATTGTTGCTATTCAAACTACCACCAAAGCGACCGCTGCCATTACGCGAACTATTATTCGACCCATTGCTCCGGTTACTGTTGTTATTATTGTTGTTCGTCGTAGTCCGGTTGTTGTTCCGGTTCTGACCACCATTATTGGTGCGATTACCGGTACTGTTGGTACGGTTGTTACTCGTATTTGAGCGATTGTTATTATTAGACCGGTTATTATTATTATTGTTGTTAGACCGGTTCGTATTGCTCCCACCGTTATTACGAGCGCTGTTGCTCCGTGAAGCATTGGCCGAACGATTGCCGTTATTACTGTTAGTACGGTTACCGCCATTATTGCTTCGATTACCGTTACTATTACGACTTTGACTATTATTTTGGTTATTATTACGATTATTATTCAAAGAATCACCACTCTGTTGATGACGCGAGTTGGATTGCTGCTGATTAGCAGTTCGTGTCACATTTTTTGCTACGGCTTGCGTAGCCCGACTCGTTTTAGCTGGAGCCGGTTGAGATTTAGGATGGGTAACTGTGGTCGTGCCTTGTAACTGGCGCGCCTCACTGTCACCGAGTGTCGACATATGATTTTTGACGGAGAATCCCAACTGCTGTGCTTGCGCAATCAGCTGTTTACTTGGGACGTTGAGCTCCTTCGCTAACTCATAAATTCGCTTTTTCCCCATATCTTCACCCTCCTTTACTGTGTCATGATCGCCACCATTTTCTTGGCAAATCCGGCATCGGTAATTGCATAAACAGTGCGCTTATTACCAGTAGCCGTATTTAATTCTGCTTTAGTAAAGGTATCGATCACTGGAACATCATAAGATTGGGCCTTATCATGAAACTTTTTGGCAGTCGTGGGACCGGCATCGCTGGCAATAAAGACCAGTTTAGCCGTCTGATTACGAATTGCAGCCAGGGCTAGCCCTTCGCCTGCAATTTGCTTGCTGGCACGCCGTGAAAGGCCCAGTAGGTTTAAACAAGCTTGCTTAGGCGTCATTTCCGAAGAGTTCCTTTCGGGCTTGTTGATGATCAACATAAGCCACTAACTCATCGTAAAAGTCTGCACCCACTTTGATACCAAACGCCTTATCAAAAGTCTTTTCTTGCTTGGCACGTTGTGCAACTTGTACGTCTAAGGCAATGTAGGCGCCGCGTCCCGGCTTTTTACCAGTCGGATCAACGGACACTTCATCCTGCTTATTCTTAACGACCCGGACTAAGTCTTTTTTGGGATGCATTTCACCCGTCACAATGTCCTTTCGTAACGGCACTTTTCTTTTTTTCATAATCCCAGACCTCCTTTAGTTACTTCACTCACTTAGTGACGAACTTATTCAGCGTCACTTGCTGATTCATCCACAGCAGTTTCTGAGGCAGGCGTCGCCACGGCTGCGTCGGACGTTGCTGGTTCCTCATCTTCGCCGGTATCGGACTGCACTGCCGCGTCTGATGCTGCTTCAGTCGTTTCCGTTTCGGCAACTGCAACATCATCAGGGTTTGCATCCATTATATCAGAAGCTTCGGTTTCCGATTTAATATCGATCTTGAACCCGGTCAATTTAGCAGCTAAACGAGCATTTTGACCACGCTTACCGATTGCCAATGATAATTGATAATCTGGAACGACCACGGTACAACCCCGCTCATTTTCAGGATCAAAAATAACATCCAAAACTTCCGCTGGGTTCAATGCATTCGCGATAAATACGGCTTGATCATCCGTCCATTCCACGATGTCCATATTTTCGCCGTGTAATTCATTGACGATCGTTTGAACCCGTTGTCCCTTGGGACCGACGCAGGTACCGACTGGATCAACGTTAGGATTGTTTGAACGAACAGCAACTTTCGCCCGATCACCGGCTTCACGTGCAATCAAAACGATTTCAACGATGCCATCGAAAATTTCAGGAACTTCTTGTTCAAACAAACGTTTCAACAAATCTGGTGCAGTCCGCGAAACGAATACTTGGGGGCCCTTCGTTGCGTTTTCAACTTTCGAGACGTAAACCTTAATTTTGTCATGAATCCGATAAACTTCACCAGGTAACTGATCAGAACGACCCATGACCGCTTCTACTTTGCCCAAACTAACGTAGACAAATCGGTTATCTTGGCGCTCAACTTCACCAGTGACGATTTCATTTTCATACTGGCTGTATTCGTCATAAATAATGCCACGTTCTGCTTCACGAACTCGTTGCATGATGACCTGCTTAGCCGTCTGCGCTGCAATTCGGCCGAAGTTCTTCGGTGTTACTTCAAATCGAATATCATCACCGATTTCGTAGGCTCGGTTGATAGCCAATGCATCTTGCAAACTAACTTCTAAACGTGAATCAAAGACGTCTTCAACCACTTCTTTAACGGCATAAACGTGAATATTACCCTTAATTTGGTCAAAGTCAACTTCAACGTTTTGAGCCTGGCCATAATTACGCTTATAGGCTGAAACGAGTGCCGCTTCTAAGGCTTCGATGACAACTTCTTTTTTAATGCCCTTTTCTGATTCGAGGGTGTCTAAGGCCCCTAATAATTCCTTGCTCATGTGTAGACTCCTTTACTTATTTAGAACTTTACCGCTAAGCGGGCTTGTGAGATTTGTTCTCGGTTGATCGTCACCGTCTTGTGACGTGTCTTATCCAAGTAATCGATGGTCAAAGTGGTCGGCGTCACCGCCGTCAAATCACCTTCAAAAATTTTCTTGCCATCCAACTTCTGGTATAAGCCAACGTGCACGTACTTACCAATAGCATTTTGAAAATCTGCTTCCTTCTTCAATGGGCGTTCCGCACCAGGAGAAGAAACTTCCAAAAAGTAAGCTTGGGGAATGGGATCAGGCTCCATCGCATCTAGCTTTTCACTAAGTTCATCACTAACCATTGCACATTCTTCAATATTAATGCCGCCCGGTTTGTCAATGTATAATCGCAAATACCAGCTTTGACCCTCGCGAACAAATTCAAGATCCACGAGTTCAAACTGGTGAGCACTGACAATGGCTGCGGCCACTGGCTGAATGGTTTCAACAACATTACTACTCAAGGCTGCGCCTCCTATTCAGATTAGTCCAATAAAAAGAGTGAGCATCGCTGCTCACTCGTTAACGAGTTTTAAACTACAACCCATATATTAGCACAATTATGTTGAAACCGCAAGTTTACGCCATTTATAGCATTTAGCCGTTAGCTTTCAAGTCACGGTAAACTTCCGCTTCAACAGCCTGACAATTGCCGGTGTATCAACATTACAGGCCCTAAATCAGATAAATCTGTCTGAGTGCTGTTAAATGCATCAACCACCGCAAAAATTCATCAAACTTTAACAATTGTCGTGTTTTCTAGAACAACGAGAGTTGGTTTTCATCTGGCAAATCACTTAACACACCATTTTCAGTCATAAAGTCGATCAAACTCTTCGACACTTTTCCACGCTTAGACAGGTCTTCCTTCGACAGGAACGGCTTGTCCGCTCGGGCAGCAACGATTTGCTTGGCAACGTTCAACCCTAACCCCGGAACTGCTCGGAATGGCGCAATCAACGTATCACCATCGATCAGCCAATCCGAAGCATCAGATTTGTCAAGGTCGACCATGGAGAATTTAAAGCCCCGCTCCAACATTTCGTTGGCTAACTCTAAAACGGTCAGTAAGTTTTTCTCCTTGGCGCTAGCATCCATCCCTTTGTCAGTGATCGCCTTCATCGACGCTTTGACAGCATCTTTACCATGGGCCATCGCAACCAGGTCAAAATCGTCAGCACGGACTGAGAAATAAGCCGTGTAATAAATCAACGGGAAGTACACTTTAAAGTAAGCCACCCGCAACGCCATTAAGATATAGGCTGCCGCATGGGCCCGCGGGAACATATACTTGATCTTTAGACAAGATTCAATGTACCAGTCGGGAACGTTGGCATCCTTCATTGCTTGTTGCCATTCATCCGGGATCCCCCGACCCTTCCGCACGTGTTCCATAATTTGGAAAGACATATCAGATTCCATGCCGTAGTGAATCAAGTCGGTCATGATGTTATCACGACAACCAATAACTTCGGCCAGCGTAACCGTGCCATCCTTGATCAATTCTTCAGCATTTCCTAACCACACGTCAGTCCCGTGTGAAAGTCCTGAAATCTGAAGTAATTCGTTAAACGTGGATGGGTGAGTCTCTTCGAGCATCCCACGGACAAACCGCGTCCCAAATTCTGGAATTCCAAGCGTCCCCGTTTTCGAGAAAATCTGGTCTTCTGTGACTCCTAAAACTTCAGGACTGGAGAAAATCTTCATGACGTGCGGATCAACTGGTGGAATACTCTCAGGTTGGACACCCGACAAATCTTGTAACATCCGAATCATCGTCGGATCATCATGTCCCAGAATATCAATTTTCAAAATATTATCATGAATCGAATGGAAATCAAAGTGGGTCGTTTGCCAGGCCGCACTCTGATCATCAGCCGGATACTGGACGGGCGTGAAATCATAAATATCCATGTAATCCGGCACAACAATAATACCGGCCGGATGTTGCCCAGTCGTCCGTTTAACGCCAGTCGTTCCCTTTGCTAATCGGTCAACTTCCGCCGAACGAAGTGTTTGATTCGTATCCCGTTCATACGCCTTGACATAACCATAACCAGTCTTATCAGCGACCGTTCCAATTGTCCCGGCTCGGTACACATTTTTCTCACCGAACAAGACTTTGGTGTAATTATGGGCAATAGGTTGGTAGTCCCCAGAGAAGTTCAGATCAATATCTGGCACCTTGTTCCCATAAAATCCTAAGAACGTTTCGAAGGGAATGTTTTGCCCATCACGCACCATGTCAGTCCCACATTCAGGGCAATCCTTAGGTGGTAAATCATAGCCCGATCCATACTCGTTATTCGTATAAAAGTGCGAGTACTGACAATTTGGACACCGATAATGCGGTGGCATCGGGTTCACTTCAGTAATCCCAGACAGCGTCGCTACGATACTCGAACCGACTGACCCCCGAGACCCAACCAAGTAACCATCTTTATTACTCTTAAACACTAGGCGTTGGGCAATTAAGTAAATGACCGAGAACCCGTTACCGATGATACTCTTCAGCTCTTTATCCACCCGTTTTTGGACGATTTCTGGCAACGGATTACCGTACCACGCATGGGCACGGTCCATCGTCAGTTTTTCGATTTCCGCTTCGGCACCCTTCATCCGCGGAGTATACAACTTATCCTTGACCGGTCGCACGATTTCAAATTGGTCAGCAAGCGCGCGGGGCGTGTCAACCACGACCTCATGTGCCGTCTCCGTACCTAAGAAATCGAAATCTTTAAGCATCTCATCCGTTGAGCGAAAATGCACGTCTGGCCGTTCAGTCCGATTTAACGGGTTACCGGGCTGTGAATGAATCAAAATCTTACGATAAATCTTATCCTCAGGATTCAGATAATGCACATCCCCCGTAGCAGCAACCGGGATATTCATCTCATGGCCTAGTTCCACCATGTTGCTGATAATTTCTTCCAAATGATCCGTATCAGCAATCAAACCACTCTCGATCAGCGCCGAATATGCCGGTTTCGGTTGTACTTCCAGGAAGTCATAGTAGCCGGCCTTTTGTCGGGCCTCTTCCTTCCCCTTTTGCATCATTGCAGTAAAGACTTCACCACTAGAACAAGCCGAACCGACCAGGATGCCATCCCGATATTTGTTTAAAACACTGCGGGGTACACGGGGCACGCGGTAATAGTACTCAACATTCGACAAGGAAATAATTCGGAAGAGATTTTTCAACCCCGCTTGGGTTTGCGCATACAATGTCGCATGAAATGGCCGGGCATGGCGGTAAGCCGCATTTTCATTCATATGATCATTCAGCTGATCGTGGAATTGAACCTGATAACGGTCCTCCGCATCTTTCAAAAACAGGTGGTTCAAATGACCAGTCGTCTCAGCATCATAGATGGCACGGTGATGGTGCTCCAAATTAACGTTGAATTTTTTGGCTAGGGTGTTTAAGCGGTACCCGCGTAAATTCGGATACAGCCACCGCGCCAGCGTCAACGTATCAATAATTGGATTTGTAATCGGCCCCATGTGATGCCGGGCATAGCCCGTATTCATAAAGCCAATATCAAAGGTGACGTTATGACCGACCACGATTGCATCACCATAAAATTCGCGGAAAAGTTTAAACACTTCTTCTTCCGATTTAGAGCCCCGCACCATATCATCGGTGATACTCGTCAAATTAGTGGTTGTTTCCGACAAGTGAAAACCAGGGTCAATAAATTCCTCAAACTGATCAACGACGTTCCCCTTGACCATCTTAACCGCTGACAATTCGATGACCCGGTCATAAATGGCGGACAACCCCGTTGTTTCAGTATCAAAAATAACGTAGGTGGACTCTTTCAAATCAACGTGGGCGTCATTATAAGCAATCGGCACCCCGTCATCAACCATGTTAGCTTCGACACCGTATAAAATTTTGATATTATTTTTTTCACCAGCCGCAAACGCTTCTGGGAACGCCTGTGCCCCCGAATGATCCGTAATCGCAATCGCCGGATGGCCCCATTTAGCGGCTTGTTTGACATAATCACTGACACTGTTGGTTGCATCCATCTGACTCATATTAGAATGCAAGTGCAATTCAACCCGCTTCTCATCTGCCGGCGCCGTGTCTTGCCGACTGGCATGCGACGTTTCGTTAATATCATACGCATTGATCGTTAAATCGCGCATAAAACTATCTTCCTGCACAGAACCACGTACACGTACCCACATTCCAGGCTTCAGTGCCGCGAATTGTGCCTCGTCATCAGCATTCCGTGAGAACTTCTTGACGACCATTGACGAACTATAGTCGGTCACCTTTAGAATCAATAACTGCCGCTGGGAACGCAACGTCCGCACTTCCATATCGAAGACATAGCCTTCCACGACGACCGACCGTTCTTCTTCAGTAATTTGGACCATCTGTTTAGCCGGCTCTTGCGGGTTGATCTGCTTGCCTAATTGGACAGGACCATCAATTGGTGCTGGTGCATCCGCCTGCTTTTGCCGTTTCTCATTGGCCTTTTTGATAGCCGCTTCCGCTTTTTGAGCCAACGCTTGATCAGACTTCGCTTTTTGTTCATGAAATTCCTTGATCTTCGCCTGTGAAGCACTCTCATCAATCATCGTGTGGACGGAGAACTTCGGGAAGCCCAAGCGATGATAGGTACTCTCAATCGGCCCTAATGCTTGGTTAGTTAGAAAATTTTGAATAACTTCATTTTCAGCCAACAAAATGACCCGACCATCTTCATAAGTCGGCACGTTGCTGTTACACAATGATTGGACCAGGGGCGACTTGATCCCACTGTGCTGAACGATCCATTCCCAGTATTCAGCTAGTTCACGACCATTGACCTCGGTATCATCAGTCACGATCGTAAAGGTCACGCGTGCAATTTCTTTAAAGGCGATTTGGAGTTTGTTTTGAAAAGTCATAAATTGTGTATAAGGTAAAACATGTTGGAAATGCAAATGAAATTCCCAAACCTTGGAAGCTTGATGAACGGTCAATTTATCGATCGCTGCTTCTGTAAATTCAGGACCCGTTGGCATTTCAATTTGTTCGAGTAACTTCTCGAACATTTCTTGTTGGTTTAAACTCACCAGTGGTCCTCCTTTTGTTGATTACAATCAGTTAGTAAGACACGCACCGTACTTGTTAATTTGCGCTTGCATATATATTAAAGCAAATCCAATCTTAAAATCAAAAGCTGCTAACCGTGACCCACTAGAAACAGAATCCCGTTTCAACGATGACTTAGTCGCTAACAACTAACCCAACGCCAAGCAAGACTTTTAATATTAACTAGAACCCCAATTAAGTGCTCAGGGCCGCGGTCCACAGTTGGCACTACTTTGTCAGTTTGCTTAACCGAGACCGTGATGCCTCGGCGATTAACGGCATCTGAAATAATCTTCAGTGAACGCACAAATCGTTCACTTGAAACGTTACTATTTTATCACAGTCTGACCGTTGAGCCACGTGATTAATCGGCAAACAAAAATCACCCAGTCAACGGAATCTAACCAGGTGATTGTTGTTGGCGACTATCAACGGGTAGTTGCCATATTTTTATTAACTTAGTTTTGCAGCATTTTAATCGATATTCTTGAGCAGAACGGCCAAGTTGTTGGCGATTTCTTCCTGTTTAACTTCCAAAGTCTCACCAGTCTGGCGAAGCTTGATCTCGACGATTCCTTCGCTGGCCTTTTTCCCAATGGTAATCCGAGCAGGAATGCCCATTAAGTCGGAATCAGCAAACTTCACACCAGGACGTTCCTTCCGATCATCATACAAAACGTTGTACCCAGCGGCTTCTAATTGTGCTTCAACTTGGTCGGCAACCTCAACCTGGTCCGCTTTCTTCGGGTTAACCGGAATCACGTGCACATCAAATGGTGCAATTGCTTTTGGCCAAATCAACCCATTTTCATCAGCGCGTTGTTCAGCGATGGCAGACAACAACCGTGAGACACCAATCCCATAGCAGCCCATAATTACCGGAATATTACGTCCATTGGCATCCAAGACTTCTGCGTGCAAGTCTTTAGAATAACGGGTGCCAAGTTTGAAAATATGTCCAATTTCGATACCCTTGGTGAACTTCAAGACGCCCGCACCATCTGGTGATAACTCACCTTCCTGAACAAAGCGAATGTCAACGTAAGCTTCCGCGTGGAAATCACGTTCAGGGTTGACGTTCGTGAAGTGATGACCGTCTTCGTTAGCCCCGACCGTAATGTTGACCATGTCCTTCACATACTGGTCAGCGACAATTTTAACGTCATCATGAACGTTAACTGGGCCGAGTGAACCAAAGCTAGCGCCCAAATATTGTTGGGCTTGTTCTGGCGTAGCCATTTCCAAGAAATCCGCACCAAGGTAATTCTTCAACTTAACATCGTTGACTTCATGATCGCCACGAACCAGTGCCATTACTGGCTGATCGTCTGCAATAAACAGAATACTCTTAACCAGTTGGTCAGCACCAACTTTTAAGAACTCAGCCAGTTCGTCGATCGTGCCCACTCCGGGAGTATCGATCTTTTCCATATCCTTTAACGAAGCATGTGACTTCTTTGGGACGTATAAACTCCGAGCCATTTCAAGATTAGCCGCATAATCACTCGCATCCGAATAAACAATTGTATCTTCACCAACCGGTGCGATGGCCGAATATTCACGGGAATCCTTTCCACCCATCGCCCCACCATCACCAATGATTGAACGAAACTTCAAGCCGACCCGCTCAAAAATATTCTGATAAGCTTGCGCCATATCTTGGAACGTGTCATCTAATGAGGCCTCATCCGCGTGAAATGAATAGGCATCCTTCATGATGAACTCACGCCCACGAAGTAACCCATAACGTGGCCGATCTTCATCACGATACTTAGCCTGGATTTGATACAAAGTCAATGGCAACCGTTTATACGATTTGATTTCATCGCGAACAATTGACGTAAACGTTTCTTCGTGCGTGGGGCCAAGGATAAATTCTCGGTCATGGCGGTTCTTCAGCTTGAATAGTTCTGGACCGTATGTCTCATAACGCCCAGTTGCTTTCCACAACTCAGCTGGAATGACTGCTGGTACCAGCATTTCCGCTGCATCAATTTTTTCCATTTCTTGCCGAATGATTTTTTCAATATTCGTCAATACGCGGTAAGCCAATGGCAAATAAGCGTACATTCCGGCTGAAATTTGTCGGATATAGCCCGCCCGTAACATCATTTGATGACTCAAGGCTTCGGCATCATTAGGCACTTCCTTGAGTGTTGGGATTAACAATTTCGACTGTTTCATCTACAAATCTTCTCCTTATTGTTCCAAATTAAATATCACTTAGAAGAAATATCGCTGAATATCATTCCAAGTTACTAGAATCATTAATAACATCAGGAGGCCAAAACCAATCAAGGTAATGACACTTTCCGTTTCCACCCGTAGTGGTTTACCCCGAATGCCTTCAACAATGTTTAATAATAGTTTACCACCATCAAGTGCTGGAATCGGTAATAAATTAACAATTCCAAGGTTGATCGACAGCACGGCGAGCAAATATATCACCGTGCGCACCCCGGACTTAGCGGCTTGCGAGGTCGTGGCAAAGATTGCCACCGGCCCACCTAAATCGTTCAAACTGAACCCGTGAGTGACCATCCGACCAAGCACTTGAAAAATTTGTTTGGTAATTCCCCACGAACCAGTAAAGCCGTATGCTAACTTGGCCCCCAGGCTCGTGTCGGTCTTAGTCGCCCATTGGACCCCGATTTGACCGATTCGATTACCAGAGACCGTCTTGGCAGCAGGGGTAACCGCAATTTTTTTAGTCTGACCGGCCCGGTTGATGGTCAAAGTCAACCGTTGCTTCGGGCTGTCTTGAATCAACAGCGAAATCGATTGGGCACTCGTCATTTTTTTACCGTTAACCGCCACGATTTGATCGCCCTTTTGAATACCGGCCGTACGGGCAACTGAGTCTGCTGTCGTCGCCGCTACGTGGGTCGTTGTACTCGTAACACCACCCTGCATAAAGGCAAGAATTGCAAATGTAATGATGGCCAAAATGAAGTTATTCATCGGTCCGGCAAAATTCGTCAACATTCGTTGCCATAACTTGGCCGATTGAAATTGGACGTCGACCGGTGCAATTTGAACTTCGGTACCATCGCTTTCAACGATCGTAGCGTCATGATCGACGGCGTAGTGTTTAACTTCACTTTCGTCCCCGTTCTCATAACCTTCGATCCAGAGTTCTTTTTCGAGATCAGTCGCCGTCACTGACAGTGGAATTCCATTGAACAACGTTGTCTTCTTACTAGCATTGATTGAATGAACAATACCATCCGGACCAATTTGCAAACTAACTGGCGTTCCGGGCTTGAGTTCTTCATCTTCATCATCGGCAACCCCGGCCATCCGTACGTAACCACCGATTGGCAGAAACCGTAACGTATAAGTTGTTGCATTACGACGAAACGCGACCGCCTTGGGCCCCATCCCGACAGAAAATTCACGCACTAGAATCCCAGCCTTTTTGGCAAAGTAAAAGTGCCCAAATTCATGGACGATGACCAAGATTCCGAAAACGATAATGAACGTAATAATTGTAACGATCAATTAAGCGCTCCTTTCTCCCGCGTTTCGGGTACTCAGCTTAAAAGAGGCCGAATAAATGTGCAATTGGAAAAACTAATAACATACTATCAAATCGATCTAGGATACCGCCATGTCCCGGCAAGATCTTACCAGAATCCTTAACACCATAGTAACGCTTCAACGCGGATTCTACTAAATCGCCAAACTGGCCAACTACTGATAAGACTAAAGTAATCAGTACCATACTGATGACGCTAGCATAGCCGACGTGAAACCCAATTGCAAAGGCACTGGCAACGATCACACCAATCACGCTACCCCCAATACAACCTTCCCATGTTTTATTGGGGCTGATCGGTGTGACTTTATGCCGACCCAGTTTGCGTCCGACCATGTAAGCCCCACTATCTGTCAGCCAGACAATGAACATCAGGAAGAGTAACATGTAAACACTGACACCCCGCGCAGCCGTGAAGTAGTTGAAGCCCATCCCGATGTACAGGACGCCTAACGTCAACATTCCGGCATCATCAAATGAAAAGCGATTCCGCGACCACACAGTGTGTAACAGTAGCAAGATAACTAAGAAGTAAACCACGTACTCCTTGTTTAATTGGTCTGGTAAGCCATTGAACCAGTTATTCGGTGCAATTTGAATCATAACTGCAAGCATGCTTACGATTGCTTCAAATGAAATCAATAATTTTTTACGCATCACGAGTAACTCGCTCATCGCAACGGCCCCTAACAGCATGGCCACAATATCTAAGGTTACCCCGCCCACAAAAATGACTGGGATAAATAAAATTAACGCAACGACAGCCGTAATGACTCGTTGTCTCATACCAAAAACTCCCTTTTATTTATGATCCGACAACCCACCAAAGCGCCGATCACGGCTCTGAAAATCCGCGATACAGGCTTGAAGGGTCGCCGCTGTGAAATCCGGCCACTTCACATCAGTAAAGACCAGTTCACTGTAGGCAATCTGCCACATTAAGAAATTTGAAATGCGTTCTTCACCACTCGTGCGAATCAGCAAATCTGGATCATTGTATGGCGCAAGTGGTGCCGTCATCAGTGCTGCGTCGATGGTTGCATCATCGATATCACCAACCGCCAATTGACCATCTTGCACTTGCTGGGCAATTTTTTGCACCCCGGTCACGATTTCGGCCCGTGAACCATAGTTGAGAGCAAAGTTCAGCACCATCCCATCACAATCTTTGGTATCTGCAATCGCATTTTGGACTGCTTTTTGCGTTGCTTCTGGCAAGTGATCAACGTAGCCCATGACTTGCACCCGCACATTATTTTTTATCAAGTCCGGTACGAAAGTATCAAAGAAACTCACTGGCAGTTGCATGAGGTAATTAACCTCATCAGTTGGCCGCTTCCAATTTTCAGTTGAAAACGCGTAAAGCGTCAGGACTTTAACGCCCAAATCACTTGCGGCAATCGTAATCTTTTTGACCGTGTTCATACCTTCCTTATGGCCAGCAACCCGTGGTAAATGCCGTGCTTTGGCCCAACGCCCATTGCCATCCATAATAATGGCGACATGGGCTGGAATACGTTCAGGATCCAATTGCACGTCGGTGTTATCTGCAGGATCATTCTTATTAAAAAAAGCGAACAAGGCGCACCTCCATAAAAATAGCTTAACTATGCACTATTTTACCAAAAAAAGCACTAATTAACTATTCGTCAACAAAAAAAGGCTTGAATTTCTCCAAGCCTTAATAAATTGGTCGGTCATTAACCTTCCAAAATTTCTTTTTCTTTGTCCGCAACGATCGCGTCGACGTCCTTACCCGCTTGATCCGTTAACTTTTGGGCTTGGTCTTCTAACTGATGTAACTGGTCGTCAGTGAATTGACCATCTTTATGGCCCTTCTTCAAGGCTTCCATTGCATCACGACGCACGTTTCGAACGGCGACCTTGGCACGTTCACCTTCCGCCTTAACGTCCTTGGCAAGTTCTTTACGCCGTTCTTCCGTTAATTGTGGAATAACTAACCGAATCGCAGAACCGTCGTTAGCTGGGCTAATACCGAGGTCTGACGCTAAAATAGCCTTTTCGATTTCTTTAAGGGCACTCTTATCAAATGGGGTCACCATTAAGACCCGTGGTTCGGGTACCGTAATTGCCGCCATCTGATTAAGTGGTGTTTGCGCACCGTAATAATCTGCAGAAATCCGATTCAATAATGATGCGTTAGCCCGGCCAGCCCGAATATTACCGAGCTCGCGTTGTAAAGCAGCTTCCGCCTTCTTCATCCGTTCCTGTGCTTCTTTTAAAATTGGTTCCGTAATTGCCATATTATTTCCCCCTGACTGTTGTCCCGATGTGTTCACCGGCGACGACTTTCCGAATGTTTCCAGGTTCATTCAAGTTAAAGACCACGACAGGAATGTCATTATCCATCGATAAGGAACTTGCCGTAGTATCCATCACTTGTAACCCTTTGTTGATAATGTCGAGATGGGTAAGCGTATCAAATTTAACTGCACTAGCATCCTTGTTAGGATCAGCCGAGTAAACACCATCGACGCCATTTTTGGCCATCAAAATCGCATCCGCATTAATTTCAGCGGCCCGTAATGCGGCGGTCGTATCCGTTGAGAAGTATGGACTCCCGGTACCACCGGCAAAAATAACGATCCGGCGTTTTTCAAGATGGCGCATTGCCTTCCGCCGAATGTATGGTTCCGCGATTTGTCGCATTTCAATGGATGTTTGAACCCGGGTCGGCACACCCATTGATTCGAGATTATCCTGGAGTGCCAAGGCATTCATAATCGTGGCTAACATGCCGATATAATCAGCTTGGGCCCGTTCCATACCCATCTGGGCACCAGCTTCGCCACGCCACATATTGCCACCACCAACGACGATTGCAATTTGTACGCCCATGTCATAGACGTCCTTAAGTTCCTCTGCCACCGTTTTAATGACGGGGGGATTGATTCCAAAGCCCTTCTCACCAGCTAAGGCTTCCCCACTCAGTTTTAGGATTACACGCTTATATTTAACTTCCGACATCGTTTTGTCCTCCTCGAAATTATCTGTCTATCATTTTACCATATATTTCAATAAGCGTTTGGTATCCAGCCGTAATCCGGCGCAAAAATTAACCGAATTCTCTTTTTAAAGCGGCTTCAACCCGTTACTTTACAAAAAGGGACTACGCCGAAAATTGCTTTCCGTCGTAATCCCCAATTAGCTAATCCCTTAGTCAGTAATTAGTCTTTAATTTGGTTCATAACTTCATCGATGAAGTTATCAGCCTTCTTTTCGATTCCTTCGCCAACTTCAAAACGAATGAATGAGCTAACCTTGCCACCCTTTGATTCGACAAAGTGCGCAACAGTTTGATCAGAATCCTTAACGAATTCTTGGTCATCCAAGCTGATTTCTGAAAGCCACTTGTTTAAACGGCCTTCAACCATCTTTTCAACGATCTTTTCAGGTTTACCTTCATTCAAGGCTTCCTTAACAAGCACGTCTTTTTCATGAGCTAACCGGTCAGCAGGAACTTGTTCACGGTTAACATACTCAGGATTGATAGCAGCGACGTGCATGGCAACGTCCTTAGCAGTAGCACTGTCAGCACCGTCTAAGACAACTAAGGCTGCAATTTGGCCACCGTTGTGGATGTATGAACCAAAACTTTGGTCAGCACCCTTTTCAACAACTTGGAAACGACGAAGACTGATCTTTTCACCAGTTACTTGAGTCGTTTCGATGACGTCATCTTTAACCGTCCCGTTAGCCGTCTTCAAAGCTAAGGCGTCGTCAACGGAAGCTGGTTCTTCTTCAGCGATCTTGTCGGCAACTTCAGTTACCAAGTTTTTGAACTTGTCAGTTGAAGCAACTGAATCAGTTTCACAGTTGATTTCAACAATGGCAGCTTTGTTGTCCTTGATTGCAACAGCAGCAATCCCTTCGGCAGCAACCCGGCCACTCTTCTTTTCGGCCTTAGCAACCCCTTTTTCACGTAAAACGTCAACGGCTTTTTCCATGTCGCCTTCAGTTTCAACTAACGCCTTTTTAGCGTCCATCATACCAACACCGGTTTTATCACGAAGTTCTTTAACTTGTGCTGCAGAAATCTTTGCCATAGTTTACTCTCCTTTGAGTATCTTGATTTTAGATAAAAAGCTGCCCGCAAAATCAGGCCGTAATGGTCCGCGATTTTTAGGCAGCCTAATTATTTCAATTAATTATTTGTCAGACTTGGCGTCGTTGTCGCCTTCAACAGCTTCAACGATGTCTTCCAATGAGTCAACGGACTTCTTAGCGTCCTTGTTGTCCTTGAAAGAATCTTCAGTAACATCTTCGTCTTCACCTTGACGACCTTCAATGACAGCATCAGCCATCTTAGAAGTGATCAAACGAACGGCACGGATTGCGTCATCGTTTGAAGGAATAATAACGTCGATGTCATCTGGATCAGTGTTCGTATCAACCATCGCAACGATCGGAATGTTCAATTTTTGAGCTTCCTTAACGGCGATTTGTTCCTTACGAGGATCAACGATGAAGATTACATCTGGAATCCGAGGCATGTCTTCGATACCGCCCAAGAACTTTTCAAGCTTGGCACGTTGCTTCATTAATAATGAAACTTCCTTCTTAGGTAACCGTTCGAAGGTGCCATCAGCTTCCATCTTCTTCAAGTCTTTAAGACGCTTGATCCGTGTTTGGATGGTGTTCCAGTTAGTCAAAGTCCCACCTAACCAACGATGGTTAACGTAGTATTGACCTGCACGGGTTGCTTCTTCTTCGATTGAATCTTGGGCTTGTTTCTTAGTCCCAACAAACAAGATAACACCATCATCAGCCGCAGCATCCTTAACGAAGTTGTAAGCTGAGTCGATCATCTTGACCGTCTTTTGTAAGTCAATGATGTAGATGCCGTTCCGTTCCGTAAAGATGTATGGTTTCATCTTTGGGTTCCAACGACGAGTTTGGTGACCGAAATGGACACCGGCTTCAAGCAATTGTTTCATAGAAATAACAGCCATAATAAATGTGCCTCCAAAAAATTTGTTTTATTCCTCCCCACCGTTCAACTAATCATGGCACTCTCCCGAGCACCGCCATGATTATCGCAGTAGGTGTGAATTGGTTTTAACACCGAAAATTAGTATACCGAAAATTACTAGTGCTTGCAAGCAATTTCATCAAGAATTTGTGAATTCCTGAAAGTGTGTTAAAATACAATCTCGCATAGGGGGCTCACTTAATAATGATAAAAGCCATCATTTTTGACCTTGACGATACGTTGTATGATCAAAAATCACCGTTCACTGCTGCCTTAACTAAAACTTTTAACCAGGCTTTGAGCAGCACTGAATTGGCACAAATTTTTAACCGGTTCCATGATTTTAATGACCGTACCTTTAACCAGGTCACTGATACGACTATGACGCTGGAAGCGTGGCAAACCGCCCGTATTCGACACGCGTTAGCACCCAGCAAAGTCCACATCAGCACTGATCGGGCTATCCAATTTGAAATGGCCTATCAGCAGGAACTAAATCAGATTTGCCTTTTCGATGGGCTGAGTGCGACGCTGACCAAGCTCAGTCACGCATTTAAAATTGGTATCATTACCAACGGGCCAGCGCCGATTCAGCATCAAAAGTTACATCAATTACAAATTGAACATTTCGTGCATCCGGATAACATCTTTATCTCAGAAGAATTGGGTATTGCTAAACCCGACCCATCGATTTTCACGACGTGGGCCCATCAGGTTGGCATCAAGGCCAACGAAGCCGTTTACGTTGGTGACAATGCAGCACTCGACATGACCAGTGCCAAACACGCTGGGTGGCAAACTTTTTGGTTTAATCACCGGCGCAATGACCAGGTGACACCGAGCGTAATTCCTGATCAAATCATCCAGAGTCCAGCGGAACTAAATGAACTATTGCTAGCACTTCTTCAAGCCGCCAGCGCTTCATAGACGCATACTGGCGTTAAAGCTACGAGCAACTTATGCTGGTAACAACCACGGTAAGTACGTGCTAGCAAGACCTTTACCTAGCAACACTTAATTGTGTTATCGCTAACAAAATCGCTTACTTGTGAAGCCCACAGTCGTGCAACCAGCTCGATTGTGGGCTTTTTGTTATGGATAATAACAGCATTGAAAGTACGCTTGGGGTTAACGCTTCGAAAAGGCCCCATTAGATGAAAGTATAAAAAATGGCGTCACTCAGATGAGTGACGCCATTTTCAGTGATAATCGAGATTAGTCAAACTTAACTTGCGTATCAGCTTTACCAGTTTCGATGAATTGTTTGTTACTGTTCATTGAAACGTGCACCATGTTGTGAACGGCAGTTTCAGTGTAGAAAGCCGTATGTGGTGTAATCAAAACATTGTCGCGGTTGAACAAGTTCATGAAGACCTTGTCATCAATCGTTTGACCTTCAAGGTCTTTGTTGAAGATCTTAGTTTCGTATTCATACGTATCAAGAGCGGCACCGGCAACTTTGCCACTGTCTAAGGCTTTGATCAAGTCTTCTGAATCGATGAGTGTCCCACGAGCAAAGTTCAAGATGTAGGCGCCATCTTTCATCTTGCTGAAGGCATCCGCATTCAACATGTGGTAGTTATCCTTCAATGCAGGAACGTGTAACGTGATAACATCAGCTTGGGCGTATAATTCGTCCAAGGTGTCAACGTACATGCCTTCCTTTTCAAGTTCAGCATTCCGGTAAACATCGTAACCGATAACCTTAGCGCCGAAGCCTTTGAAAATATCGATGGCAGCACGGCCAATCCGACCAGTACCGATAACACCAACAGTCATGGTGTTTAATTCCTTGGCAATATCTGGTGCCCAACGGAAGTCTTGCTTAGCTAACTTCTTGTTGAACAATGGGGTTTGACGTAATAATTGCATCAATTGCGTTACTGATAATTCAGCAATCGCATTTGGTGAGTATGCAGGTACGTTAGAAATGTTTAAGCCACGTGCTTTAACAGTAGGAACGTCCAAGTTATCAACACCAACGTTACGAAGAGAGATGTTCTTAACCCCTTCGTCGGCTAACTTGTTCAATACTTCAGCAGTATAGTCCTTTTGTTGGTATACATCGGCACCGTCGAAGCCTTTAGCTAAGTCAACGTTGTCTTCAGTAAGTAATTCTGGAACTAATTTAACTTCAACATCTGGGTTTTCTTTCATCCAAGTATCGAAGAATGGACGTTCGTCATCACGTACAGCATATGCAATAATTTTCATTACAAAAATTCCTCCTATATATTGATACAGTAAATATTATAACAGTAAATGCGAGAAATAGAATCATAAATTGTGAAAACTTCGCTAAATTTTCACATCGTGAGCTGACAAGTATTTTAGCTTGGCAGCTCGCGATTGGTGTTTGAAGGCATATTCAGCCTTTAACGCACTTGATTTGTCAGTGAAAGTTTCATGATAAATTAATTGCAAAGGCCGCCGTGATCTGACCCGCGTATATTTAGCCCCTTTGCCCGCATTGTGCGTTGCTAATCGTCGCTGCAAGTTATCCGTAAAACCACCATACAACGTTTGATCAGCACATAATAGTACATAAAAATAATATTTTTTGATTGCCGTCGTGGACGCAGCCGGCTTACTTGTGCTTGCCATAGAGTAACGTGTGCACCTCTTCCCCGTATTCACCATCATCACGATAAACGACAAGCGGCGGCATGATTCGAACACCGTTGCGTTTCCCGTCCTTGATCATTTCGATTAGAACCATGTTCGCTTCCCGTTGTGCTTTCGGGTGGACGAACCGCATCCGTTTGGGTGCCAACCGATTGGCCGCCATCGCACTGAATAAATCATCCAAACGTTCAGGACGGTGCACAAAATAGGCTTTACCATTCATTTTCAACAAATCACTAGTTACCGCTAGAATCTGATCTAAATTAGCGGACAATTCATGGCGGGCAATCGCCAAATGAGGATTTGGATTTTTGACACTCTGCGGTTGATCTTTAAAATACGGCGGGTTACACAAGACGGTATCCACCGAATCCTTCGGTAATTGGTGCGTAATTGCCAATAAGTCTTCGTTCAGAACTGTCATTTGCTGGGTTAAATCGTTCAAAATAACACTGCGTTGGGCCATCTCAGCCAACCGGGGCTGGATTTCGACCGCCGTAATATGACCTTGAGTTTTGGCACTGGCGAATAGACCTACTGCGCCATTGCCAGCACAGAGATCCACAATCTGGCTCTTAGCACCCTTCGCAACCTGGGCAAAGTCACCCAATAAAACCGCGTCCAGTGAGAACGCAAAGACTTGGGAACTTTGAATGATTTGAATATCTTGACTATATAATTGATCAATACGCTCATCGGCGTGTAACGTGACGTCTGCCATATTCGGCCACCTCTCCATTCAATTCGTCGCACAGCTATCATACAATTAACTTGCAGAATTTGCCAAATTTCGTCATACTGTGAGCAGTTATTAAACGAAAGGAAGATCGTGATGTTTTATTCATTTATGCGCGGACTAGTCCGGCTAATCATCACCATTATTAACGGTCGGCCCCGCTATCAAGGACGGGAAAACCTACCAGAGGGGGCCTATATCTTAGTTGGGCCACACCGCACGTGGTTTGACCCGTTGTACTATGCACTGGCTGGCAGCCCAATGAAATTTAGCTTTATGGCCAAGGAAGAACTATTTAAGAATCCCGTTCTGCGGTTCATTCTCGTTCATGCGAACGCCTTTCCTGTCAATCGGCAACATCCAGGACCTTCAGCAATCAAGACCCCCGTCAAATTTTTGCGCAGCGGTAAGCTTTCACTAATCATGTTTCCATCAGGAACGCGCCACTCACAAGAACTTAAGGGCGGTGCAACCGTCATCGCTAAGATGGCCGGTGTTCCACTAGTCCCAACCGTTTACCAAGGCCCATTGACCTTCAAACAACTCTTTAGCCGTCAGCGGGTTACCGTCCGTTTCGGTCAACCGATTGATATTGATCGTAAACTGAAATTGGATGAAGCTGGTCAAAAACAAATTGAGACTAAAATGTTGCACGCTTTTGACGACTTGGATCGTCAAATCGACCCAACGTTCAAATACGTTGATCCTGCTACAACCCGTCAGAAACATTAAGTTCGATAATAAAAAAGTGTCGGTGATCGCAATTTAAAGCGAGCCGACACTTTTTACTACTTGTTATCGTTTTTAGATGCAGCTTTCATCGAATTCAACATCTGATGTAACTTCTTTTCGGATGGGCGTTGACCCATTTGCATCATCATACTACGAAGCATCTCTTCACTAATTGGTGGATTTTGCTTCAAGTAATTTTGCATATAGTGCCGGGCACCGAAGAAACCACCAGTTAACCCAACCAATACGCCGATAACGACGATTAAAATCCAAATTCCTGTAGACACAGTCATTCCCCTCCCTTATTACAGTCTTCATTAAACTAGTCTACACAAATTAACAATAAAAGAAAAGGAAAATTTGTCAGTTGACAAATTTTCCTGAAATCGGTTAATCATCTCGAAGACCGCGATCGCGTTGCACTTGACGGACCTTTTCTGGCGTAACCTCTTTACCATCTTTATCATAAACCTGAAGCATTTCAACTTGTTGCCGAAAACCGGCGCGAAATTCCTTCAAGTATTTTTGCCGCAACTCTTGACGTTCGGCTTCTTCTAGCTCGGTGAGCCCCTCGGCTTTCGCCTTATGAGCTAACTCATTGATCCGAGCAAGCAATTCTTTTGAAATCAAATCAGCAGCCCCTTTCACTCTTGAAATATACACGAAATTAGACCCTAAATCAATTAATAGTGTTTGTCAACCGAACATTTGTTTGAAAGCTATGAAACGCTATGCTACAATTGGTTTAACCAATAATGAAAATAAAAAATGAGGTGCCAAGATGAGTAAAACATCGGAAAGCAAACAAATGGCCGTTCTTCGCTTTATTTATGAACGTGTCAATGAAAAAGGATACCCGCCAACCGTTCGTGAGATTGGTGAAGCCGTTGACTTATCTTCGACTTCGACCGTTCACGGCCACATTTCACGGCTAGAAAAAAAAGGTTACATCCAAAAAGACCCAACTAAGCCACGTGCCATTGAGGTAACGCCAGCCGGTTTCGAAGCACTGGGCGTCGAAACTACGCCACATCAAATTCCGGTACTTGGAACGGTAACCGCCGGCCAACCAATTCTTGCCGTACAGGAAGCGACGGATTATTTTCCAATTCCTAAGGAACTTGAATCATTCGGTGGCGACCTTTTCATGCTCACCATCCGTGGCGAAAGTATGATCAATATCGGTATCATGAATGGTGATCAAGTCATTGTTCGGCGTCAAAGTTCCGCTGACAATGGTGATATCATCATTGCCATGACCGATGAAAATGAAGCGACTTGCAAGCGATTCTTCAAAGAGGCCGATCACTACCGACTACAACCTGAGAACGACACGATGGCGCCAATTATCTTGAACAACGTCTCTGTATTAGGCAAAGTTGTCGGTTTATATCGCGACATGCTGTTTCAGTAAACTATCACCCACAAGATGACAATTCAATTTGTCATCTTTTTTATTCGCCAGTTTTTAGAGCAGGTTGATGGCATGCCTACAGATTCCACTCACAAATATTTACACCCTTCCCGCCGTGCCAGGGACGAGAGCACGTTATTTGCGACAAAAGCACGCCCCCATTCCGGATTCACCTTGCCATAATCCCGTAGTGCCCAACCGATTGCCTTCTGAATAAAAAAAGTCATCATCACCCCGATTCGTTAGTATCGCCGTTTGTAAATTGGCAATCCGTCCTCTTTCAAGCCTAATCGAAGCGCGATACCTACTCGTCGCACCTATTTATCGGTAGCTCGTAAATATACCACCCGCTTGTTGTAAACAACCGTGCGCTGAGAGATACGCTGCAAGAACCTTGCGCCAGGCATCAACACTATCCCACTGTGGCGTTACTGTGATTTGGTGGTAGCACCATTGCTATTGAATCAGCGGCGCCTGATTCTCCCGATGTATCGACAGAAAAAGTGCTGGCGTCAAATTGGTTATTAGTCGGATCTCTTTTCAAAATATTTCAAATCTGTGACGAACAGCCAATAGTTCAATGGTATAATGATTATACTATTTTAAACATTGGGAGTTGGTTACATGTTGTTCCTAGCCATTATGGGCTTGATTGTTTTTCTATTAGCATTATTTTCCGTGATTTACGCACGTCAAACCGGTGGTGGTTGGAAATTTCTAACACTAATTACGGTCCTCAGCGCCCTGGTCACCATCTACGCGGTCGTTAAATTGCCTTACTGGCCATACAACCAGTCACAGCAATCGGCGCGCAAAGCATCATCTAGCACGAGTACTAGCGCTAGTACCAGCAAGTCCAAATCAACGAGCTTGAGTTCCTCACAAGTCGTTTTTAACGAAGCCAGCACCAAACGCGCGGCCGCAACGACTAAGTTGAATGAAGAAAATATCCTTAAACAATTACAATCTAACTATCAATCGATTGGTACCGTTGCATTCACCAAGTCAACGAAAACATATACGATTACGCCAACCAATAAAAAGTACGTTAAATCTTTGAAGACGATTAAATCATATCCATCTCAAAACCAAAAAGCAATCACCACGATTACTTCGAATTTTAAATCGTTGTCAAAATCGCTCCAAAAGAATCTTGCCGCTGGTTACACGATTCAGTTGCTACAACCAGATACCACTGACAAGACGCTGTTGAGTGTCCAAGATGGTCAAATTATGACCAATAACTTCAAATAGGAAAAGTCACTTGTCTAGCAAATTTGCTAGTAACAAGTGACTTTTTTGTTTAAACTTGTTGATCTAAATATTGACGTTGTTCGTTCTTTTGACCGGTCAATACGAATCGATGGGGATCATCAGCATAGCTGACCGACTGATCATCGGCCCGCCATTGCAATTGATGACTGAATAAGGCTTCATACTCCGCCACACTAACTCGGCGACGACGAGCCAACCGTTGTGGTAGGCCATGATCTAAACCGGTCTGATAATCCGGCTGAATAACCCCGGTATAAAATTCACCCTCGGCACCCGAGCCATAACTGAATAATCCGAGTCGATTCCCTGGTTGTAACTGAGGATCAGTCAGTAACTGCGATAACAAGCTCAAATAGAGTGAACCAGTATACAAGTTACCAACTTGTCGATTTAGCTGACGCGCATGTTCGAAGTGCGCCAACCACTGGGCTTGTTTCTCGGCATCAACTAATGGTAACACGCTTCGAAGCGCTTTAAGTCCCATCTTTGTATATGGCAAATGAAAAACCAAGGCCGTCAGTGCGTCTGGACTAGTTTGAGTCGTTTGCAGGTAATTCTTAAACACATCTTGAAAATAATCAATATAGATATTAGACGAGTATTTGCCGTCAACTAGGGCTTCTGTATGATACAACGGTCGCCAAAAGTCCATCACATCTTCGCTCAGTAGACTTGACTCAGTACCCAGTACTAATACTTTAGGATCCGCACTAATTAACATAGCAACCGCCCCACCACCTTGAGTTGGCTCGCCCGGTGTGTTCAATCCGTAGCGTGCCACGTCACTACCAATGACCAGCGCCTTTTTATCTGGATGAACACGCACGTGATCTTGGGCCAGTTGGACACCAGCCGTCGCCGCATAGCAGGCTTCTTTCATTTCAATTGTTCGAACCCGCTGACTCAAACCGAGCAACTTAGCGACGTAAATCGCACTCGCTTTGGAATTGTCGATCCCCGACTCGGTACCGACGACTAATAAATCAATAGCCGCAATGTCAGTCGCTGTCAGCATCGGTGCGGCAGCATTAGCAGCTAACGTCACTACATCCTGACTCGGCGGAATCACCGCCATTTTAGACTGACCAATACCAATCAAATACTTATCAGGTTCTGCCTGGCGAGCTGTCGCCAGTTCCGCCATGTCTACGTATAAATGTGAAGTTGCAAAATGCAACTTGTCGATTCCAACTTTCACGTCTTTTCCTCCAATTTGTTAATGACAATAAGGGATTAATATGCACGTCCGCGTGGCCCTAAGTAATGAAAATCAGGGTCAGTTCCGACCCGATAGCAGCTGAAAGCCCGACTAATTTCATTATGAAAAGTCACAACAATTGCCGGTGTCGCCCAAGTAGACGCCGCCCAAAAAACGGTGTCATCAAACGCCCGGTTGTCATTCGGGTAGCGGTGATAGCCTTGTACATTGTCCCAAATGGTGCCGTGCGTATTCAACCAATCTTCAGCAAGTCCGGCGTCCACCTGCATCATCACGTCTTGATTATCAGCAATCAAACTACTTAGTTTTTGCCAATCGAGTTGCCAATCATGAATATGGGGATTCGGTCCGCGTGTGCCAAGCGGTGTATGCCCCAATGCGATCGGTGTCAATTCTACAAAATCCATCTTGACCACCCCGTTCGTTAACCATCCTAAGATTTCTTAACTATTATAGCATTTCACGACAAAAATACTGCCCGCAATTGCTTGACCTGGGACGGGTTCCATAATTTATGCTGTTATTAAATAAGGCGATTAAGACAAGCACCCAGTAAGGAGCGCGGTAAACATGTGGTTCTCACATCATCAAAAACGAAATAGTCTTCAGGCACCCGTCGCCGGTACTTATACGGTGATTCCCACTGCCACATCACCCCAACAAATCGGGCTATTAGCCATACAACCGACCAGTCCGGTGATTAATGCCCCGATTGATGGTGATATCATTAGCCTGTCACCCTCGCGTCTCGTTATCAATTCGCTGAGCAATCAACATATTGAACTGCGTATCGACCGGCCGAACTTCCACAACAAGTGTACCTGGCAAGTACGCGTGGGCGATTCCGTTTCACCATTAACAATTGTAGGGACACTTTATGGATCCTTAAAAGACGTCACCATTGCTGTCTATCGAATTGATACCATTCAGGCCACTAATTGGGTTTCGCTCGCAAATAATTAGCTGTTTACGGCTATAGATTCATATCCGCTAATTGGGCATTTCGGTTGTCAAAATATAAATTTGACGGTTGTGAATATTTCTAAGTCCACCTTGACACCCATCGCCCAATCTCAAAAAGATAAATCACAATAATCACTTTTCCAACAGCTTCAACGGGCCATGCTACTGTGCCCAGTTGGAGTTGTTTTTTTGCAAACTACTCAACACTGCCAGGTGTGAAGTTTGAAATAACATGGCGCATCGCTGTCGACATAATTGATTGGTGGTGTAATTGACAAGCTATCGTGACATCATTACAATTTTTGTGGTTTGATATTTGATTGCTTTATACCTTAATTCAAGCTATGATATTCATACTGGTTTAAAATTCCTTTCTTTATTAATCAGTAGGAGCCCTAATTAATAGATCAATCTAAAAATTATAAAAAGGTCGGATACAATTATTATGAAAACCATGAGTCTTGTTGTTCCATGCTATAACGAGGAACCAACGATTGAAATATTTTATAACACCGTTGAAAAAGTCTTGGCAGATAATCCAGAGTCGTTCAAGGATATCACTACTGAATATGTTTTCGTTAATGATGGCTCATCTGACGACACTTTGAACGTACTACGAACTTTAAACGCCGCCCATCCTGACACTGTCCACTATGTCTCCTTTTCGCGAAATTTTGGTAAGGAGGCTGGTTTATTAGCCGGTTTGGAGCACACCATTGGCGATTACGTCGCCGTCATGGACGTTGATCTACAAGATCCACCGACTTTATTGCCTAAAATGCTGGCAATGCTTCAAACCGGTGACTATGACTGTATCGGTACAATGCGGGAAAATCGCGTTGGTGAACCAATGATCCGGTCATTCTTATCACGCTCGTTTTACTCAGTTGTCAACAAAATTTCAAAAGTACAAATTATTCCAAACGCCCGCGATTACCGGTTAATGACACGTCAGATGGTTGATGCTATTTTGGAATTGCCTGAATATAACCGATTTTCAAAAGGCATCTTCAACTGGGTCGGTTTCCGAACAACTTATTTGAAGTTCGAAAATCAGCCCCGTTCCGCTGGCGAGACACACTGGTCAATTTGGCAATTATTCAATTATTCAATGGATGCCATCGTCGACTTCTCAGATGTACCCCTGAAGATTGCGACCTTCACCGGCGGCTTGCTCTCACTAATCTCCATTATCAGTATATTTGTCGTTATTATTCGTAAAATATTATTTGATAACAGTGTCAGTGGTTGGGCCTCAACCATCACGATTATGCTCTTAATCGGTGGCATTCAGCTGTTCTGTCTGGGGATTATCGGCAATTACATTGGTAAGATTTATATCGAATCAAAACACCGGCCCCACTACATCGTGCAGGAAAAGAAGTAAACTTTTCAACCTAAACTGAGACGCATACGACCATATCGGGAAACTGGTATGGTCGTGTGCGTTTCGGCATCTGGATGAAGTTAAAGGTTATGAATGAAATTATTATTTAAAAGCTCTTTTGGGGACATCAGTCCTTGTCAAGTTGATGAATGAAATAATATGATTTTTAATTACTTTTCAAACGGCTTCATCGCGGTATTCAAATGCGGTAGAGCCGTTTCTTTGTACTATTCGTATGATTTCATTAAAGTATCAAAAGTCTTAAACGTGTAAGTTAACCCACGATCAGTATGAGCCATCAGTTGGACATCACCAGCGTTCTTAAAAGCCTGGGTAAAGGCGCCAACCACCGCCTCGCTGGTTGGCTGGACTTAAGCCGTAAATCGGGCTTTGTGCTTGTTATTAGCCCATAAACGACTTCGGTGGAATCGGATAATCCTACTTGGTTAGACTGAGTTACTTGATTTAATTTCTTACTTAGTTTGTTTGATGCGTTGAGGCCGCTTAATACAACTTTAACATTTTAGATGGAGTACAGATACAGATATCAAGTGTTTAACTGAAAACCCAAAACCAATCGATTCATGATGAAGCCACTTATTATAGACTGAGCGCGACAAACCTGGCTTGCTAAACAAGGTGTCCTGAACACCATGAATATCCGAGCCGACGGTTTTGATTCCTTGATAGGCTAATTTATGTTGTGCATTCAATCTTTGTGCTGTATTTTTTGGACTTTTTTAAAAAGAAGTCAAACCTCCTGCTCCTTGATTTGAATCTTAAGTTGACGTTTCTTGAGCCTTAGTCGTTCAACCTCAGTCATTTTTTCAATTGGTTTCGTCCATCCAAGCCGGTCTTTAAGTGCGATGTAACCATTGGTGGTGGTTTTGAGCATCCAGAAACGGATTTGCTGATAAGATACATTGTAATGTTTCGCTGCTCGGGAATATGCATGTTCACTCACCGTAATGTATTCAACGATTCTAATGCGTTCTTCAAAAGTTATTTTTCTACTCATAATGTGGACCAGCAATTCACTGATCCGGTCCTCCAGCCGTCTAGTACTTCTAAGGCCAAATCTGATTTGAATATCCCACAAACTACTTTCATCATTCAAGTACGCTGATATGGCCTGCCGCTTAATCTCTGAGATATATCGAATCCAATTGTGCTGTTCTTTTAATCCTTCCAGACCATCCTGCATATAAAAATTTTGACATCTGATGAAAGTACTTCGAGCGATACCACACGCTTTAAAACACGTTGATTTAGTCAGGTTAGTTTTTTCAAGACCCAGAATAATAGCTAATTTTTCTGTGACCATAAAATTGGTTCTAGATATAATAAAATCTCCTTAAAATTGATAGATGAAGTATATCATTTCATCTATCAACCTTAAGGGGACTATAGCACTTAAAACTGTCTGGCTCGTTTTGGTTACTGAATAGTGTCCACTTGCTAACGATTATCGGAATCTAATGTACCGTGTACATCGTTTCAGTCCTATCTGAAACTCGGAAACCATTTTTCAACGGCACCGCTGCTGGTAATTTACCAATAGTAGTATTACCAGCATGACCTACGTACACATGCGATTGGCCATAATGCGTATCAGCCTTAGCTTCATCAGCCTTACTTTCAACGCTTTCATCGCTGGCATACCGATAATGTCCATTGGTTGTAAAGGTCTGCGAAGGCAAGTCTGGCCGTAGCCCAGCGGCGGCTTGTAGTTGCCGACTCACCTGTACGCGACTGTCCGGATAAACCTCTACCATACTACGGCCAGCAACATCAAACGTTCGCCACTGAAATGTCAATCGTTTTACTCGATATCGCTTAAAAGTTTTACGACTTTTAAACAGTGTTAACATATCGTGATTCGTCAAATTAGTCCTCATTTGATCTTTCAAATCACCGACAACTTTGGCCCCTTTAGACGAAAGCCCTTCCTGATTCAAGCGCTTGACCATTGCGTAAAAGACGGCTTGCTGCCGAAAACCACGGTGTTGATCGTTGTCAATATGTCTTTCGCGTGCATAGGCTAATGCACGTGCACCAGACATCGATTGCAAACCTGCTTTAAATTTTTCTGGTTTTCCCCAGTAATCTTGTCCGATAAAATCACGATCAACATTAACTTCAACGGGACCAATATCATCGATTGCCCTAATAAAACCATCCCAATTAACAGTTAGATAATAATCAATTGGTAAATTCAAATAATGTTCAACGGTCGCTATCGCCGCTGCATCACCACCATAGGTATACGCCGATTCAATGCGCTGATAACCATGATATTGCTGCGAATGGATCTTAACAAAAGTATCCCGTAATAAACTACATAAGGTCATTGTTTTAGTTTTATGGTTTACAATGACTACCATCATTCCATCCGTGCGCGTTGTCGATAATTTGCGCTTGCCACTATTATCTAACCCCATCAATAAAAAAGTACTGACCGGTTGCTGGGTCAAATTATGATGCGACTTAATAACTCGTGACTCATGGAACGAGTGCAACATGTCAAATAACCGAATACCTTGAATTGTGAAAGCTACTAACATAAAGGTTATACAACTCGTTACTAGTACAATTAGTCGTTTTCTTTGCCATTTAGGTAGTTGCCGCCTTCTCATAAACTCAGTCCCCCCGCATTTCATTCATATCGCGCTTAAACTGATCAGTAATTGCCATTGTCTTGGCCCAAATTTGTTGCTCAGTACGTTGATTTCTAGGCGTCTTAATCTGATAAGTGTTCATAATTTGTGCAGGTTTCCCTCCTAGAACATAAATGACGTCTGAAAGACGAACCGCTTCAGAAATATTGTGCGTTATCAAAACAATCGCTTGCATTTTAAATTTCCTGCGTTCCCATAATGTGATCAAATCTTGCCCTAACCGCTGCCCTGTTAAAACATCCAGTGCTGAAAACGGTTCATCCAAAAGGAGCAGTTCTGGCTCAACAGCAAGTGCACGCGCAAAACCAACGCGTTGTTTCATCCCTCCAGATAGTTCATAGGGGTACGCATTTTTCAACCCTTTTAAACCAATCAAATTAATTAAATTGTCAATTTGATTGTCAACATATTGACAGTCAGAATTAAGCTGACTTTCTAAGCCAAACATGATATTTTGACGTACTGTCAACCATGGAAATAGCGCAAAGTTCTGAAATACCATACTCATACGGCGATTAGGAGCCGTGACTAAATTACCATCAAAAGTAATGGCGCCATAGCTGGGCCGAATAATCCCCGCAATCATTCGTAATAGTGTTGATTTTCCGACACCAGACGAACCAATAATACTAATAAACTGGTGGGTTTGAACCTGCAAACTAACCGCTTCCAAAATCAGTTCAGACTGCCGTTGTTTTGAAAGTATAAATGACTTTGAAACGTGATCAACATCTAATAAAACTGCTTTTTTCAACTTAAACTCCTCCTCGTATTAATAATGAAAGCGACGTTCAGCAAATCGATATAATGGTTGCCAAATCAACACAACGCATAACCCAACAATGACACAAATAATCAGTACTCCAGTTGCTTCTGCAGGCTTATTATTGATATTTTGGGCAATGTAAGCACCAAGTCCAGTAACCGCATACTGGTGGGTACCCCAGCTAATCAATTCAGCCGCAATATCAGCATTCCAGGCTGCCCCAGCAGCATTAATAATTGCGGTAATGAACGATGGAAACAGTGATGGAATTAAAAAGTGTGTCCACCAACGCCACCCTGACAGGTGAAAAATATTAACAACATCTTTGATATCACTGGGAATTGCCAGATACCCCGCGATAATGTTGAAAAAAAAGTACCATTGAGTTCCAGTCATTATCAATGGAATGACCCACCAATGCTGTGTCGTCCCTGTCAACGTAATCATTAATGCAACAATTGGAATATAAATATCCGCGGGAATTGATCCTAAAACTTGTCCAACCGGTTGAATCAGTTTTAACCGCCGCGCATTACTAGCAACCCATACGGCAAGTGGAATAAAAATAAGCGCCGAAAGTAAAACAGCTATCAACACACGACTAGTTGTTAGGAAGGTCCATTTAAACAAAACACTCAAATTAATCCAATCAAGATATTTTATTAGTAATACACCCAAGCGATATAGACCAACAGCTATTACTAGCCACCATGCAATACGCCAATATACCGTATATTTTTTTAATATTCGTATAATCCGTGAAAAGCCCAGTTTTTGCCATTGCATTGGAGCACCATATAACCACCAATACCGGATATGACGATGTAATCGCTTAACTAACAGCGGCACTTTAGCCATAACCATCAAATCATAGACTTGCGATTGCTGTGGTAGTTGGCTATCGGTACTCGTACCGTATTTATAATGTGCCGTTCCTTTAATCAGCGGTTGAAAAATAAACACATTGACCAATAACACACAGATAACTAGCGCAATCACTGCATTAATAACAGCACCAAAATTAGCTGTATCAAGCGCAATCTGGATGTATGATCCAATTCCTGGTAGCACTAATGTTTCATTTTTAGGAACCACGATCGTCGCTTGTTCACAAGCGACTAGGGCAAACCAAGCGGCCGATTGAGAAATGACAATATTCCATAGAATGCTTGGCGTCGCATAAAGAAATTCTAAGCGCCAGAATCGTTGCCAGCTATTACAGCCAAATTGCTTAGCCACTGTCATCAAGTCTTCGGGCGTAACCCGAAGTGACTGATAGAGAGCCAACATAATATTCCAGGCCTGTGCAGTGAAAACGCCGAAAATAGCAACGGCCTCAACACCCAGCACATTATTGGGAAACAATCCCATGAACCATGCAGTTGTAAACGTTAAAAATCCCAATAACGGCACTGACTCCAATAAATTAACAATCGGCAAAATAACATAGCGTGCACTTCGATAGCGCGCTGCTAATATGCCAAAAATCAAAGAAAACAATATTGAGTAGCCCATTCCAATGAATAGTCTCGTTGTTGTTCGTAACGCAGCCGCTACTAAATGTGACATTGTTAAGTAGTCTTTACCTCCCGTAGTATCTAAATAACCCTGAGTGGGTAATCGACTGAGCGGCAGGTTCATCTTGGCAATGCACCAGCCAATCATAAGCAATATTCCAATACTTAGTCCAAGCCACATCATCGTTCCCACCACAGAACGTACTTTAATCCCTCTTTTTAAACTTGTCATGGTGACTCCTTTCCATGTTCAAGTTGTTTTTAGGCAAATAAAACCCCATTAGCAAATTGCAGCTAATGGGGTAAAAAACTAAAATGGATAACGATTTTTGCATCGACGCATTCATTGAGTTTTAGCACTTTAAGACGTAAGAACTAGTCTAGTTATCTTGAAAGAGCCTTAATTCGGCAAATTCTGCTTTACTCATTCCTGTCTCTCGACATTTCTGGGCGATAACCTATATTCTTAAAGTAACCTCACCTAATTGCAACTGATTTTTATTGCTGATGTAATCAACAATGCTATCATAGTTTCAAGATCTTTAACCGTCAATAGAAACCAGCTAATGATAATCATTAACAAGTGATTATTTATACTTTTTAGGTTTCCTTTATAATCGTAACTTTTTCTTAACTATTTATCTCTAAACAAATTACTCGTACTGTCTAGCTTGAAATTTGGACTTTAATTGCCACAAAAATCCTGTTACTTAGTGAAAAATTCTCGGTACCGAAAAAATGGAGCGCACGTTAGGATACTGTGTCGCAAGAACCAAGCCAACCCCCATAAAATCGCCAATTATGGCCGAACCTCCCTGACTAACAAAAGGTAACGGAATTCCCGTTAAAGGTAACAGCCCAATCGTCATGCCAATGTTTTCAAACATATGGAAAGCTAGCATTACGGCTACTCCAGTGGAAACATAGACATAAAATCGGCGTCGACTAGCGAATGCTGAGCGAAAAATTAGATAAAACAAGTACATGTAAACGATAAGTAAGACACTACAGCCAATGAACCCAGTTGTCTCACCAACAACCGAAAAAATCATATCTGATTCCCTAACTGGCACATAAACAGCGTTATGAGTTACACCATTCCCAGTTAATCCACCCACCCCAACCGCTCGCATACTTTGCCACAATTGATAGCTTTGATCCGAGACGCCATTGCTTGGGTTAAGCCACGTATTGATGCGATCAAACTGGTACAATTTAAATCCGATATGAGATAACAGAGATTGGCCCGTGCTCGATGTCGCTAACAAAATTAAAACAACCCCAATGGATCCGGCCACCAATAACACACGCCACAAAAAACTAAACCGGCATGGTGAAACAATGAGCATACCAATAAAAATTGTCAGAAAAACTAACGTCGTTCCAAAATCATTGATGATTTTCAACGCAACAATAATTGGAAAAGTGTAAATAACTAAGCGACGTGTCAACCGCCAATCCGCATTAAAATTATTGTGGGGTCCCCACTGTTGATCTTGAACGATTAACCGGCCCATCATTAAAATATAGAGCGGTTTCATAACTTCAACTGGTTGAAAAGTCAGTGTACCAATTGCAAACCAACTTTTAGCCCCTGTTTGAACATAATATTCTCGACTATAGAAGACCAATAAAAGTATCAATAACAGCATGCCAATTGAATAGCCAATCGGGGCCCACTGCATCAATTGTTTTTCACTTAGGTGAAGCATCGTTGTCGCTATCAATGCACCCACAAGGTACCAGAGACACTGCATCATTGTCGTCCGAACAGGATCAATCACTTTTAAATCATGCAGACAAGCATAGTAAACAGCCCACATACCAATACAACAGAGTATGATGACACATAATATAATCCCCCAGCCATAGTCGCCAATATGTTTATGCTCTTGCCACCGACCAAGTTCTCTATTATTCATTTGTTACCCCCCATAAATAAAATTTATACCGGGCTTAGTATAGCGGTAAATACAAGTATTTTATATTTTAAGTGGCTTTTTTATGCTTAATTAATCGATTTAACCGGATTCTAAATATTGCATTAAAATCTTAATAATCGTGGCTAAGCCTCTTGCTAGCCACGATAAATTAATTGATACAACATTTGATCATTATTACGGTTAATATTTTGCACGTTGTTGACTAATCGTCTTAAAATCTTAGCGTCAATCTAATATTTGACGCTACCTTTAAATCTTTTGAATAAATATTTATTCCAGCAGAAAATTATGCTATACTTATTAAGTACCATATGGAGAGTTGGCAGAGTGGTAATGCACCGGACTCGAAATCCGGCGAACCGGCTAATACCGGCGCGCAGGTTCAAATCCTGTACTCTCCTTAAATTGATTATCTGTACCAACTTTGAGCGTCGTCAATCGTTGAGTTGACGGCGTTTTTTGTTTTTCATAATCGCTTTAAAGCTGTATAAATAGATATAATGGTGCACTTTTTGGTGCACTCTTGCTAAAAAATACTAAATTATGCTGATTTTTTGCACTTAAAAGTGCACCAAAAATATTTAAACGTGCCTTGACACCTTATTCCATAAGGGTTTTAGGATCAATCAAAAAAGCACACTTACACCTAGGCGGGTAATACATAAAAAATCCCCCACGCCGAAGCGCAGGGGAATTAATCAAGTTATAACTATCATCTAGAGACAGATATTATTATACTTATTGCTTACTACTCTGTAAACCCTAGTAGTTGTCTCATTAGCTATATTGACAACTAATTATGCTAAAACTAAAATCGCACTAACCAAATACACGGGTAAGTAATATAAAAAAAATCTTCCGCCCATCAAAGCAGAAGATTATCCTCATCACCTCTGGCATCATTAGCTGACAATCTTGGAGGAATTCGAAAGCCATGATACTAATAACAGGACAAAGGACATAATAACGCTTGTCAGTTTATATTACAATACCGAAAGTAGTCTATACAAACATATTAATAACTCCTTGTGATATTTATCCACTTTGAGGTATAATCATTATTGTTCCCTTCTTAATTCCTAGGGAGCAGAACACCCATTTTATTTATTTAAACCTTGAACCAGCCTTGGCTGGTTCTTTTTGTATGTTTCTGTTAATAAAAGGATCCCCCACACCGAAGCATGGGGGACTAGAACAGTTCACGATTATTATACTACTTTTAGCTTGCTTGTGAGGCGGATTCTGACGTCGTTTCGGCATTTGGTTGCGCATTGGTATCCAAATTAGCCGCTAGCGATGACGCTAAAGTGGCTGCTGAACTAGCCGTGGCCGTGTCACCAACTGCCGCCGCACTAGCTGCTTGACTGTAAGCCGCCACTACTGCCTGTGATGCTTGGGCTTCGGCTTGACTAGCCGCCGCTGAGTTAGCTGCTTCAATCTTAGCTTGAGCTTCCGCCAAAGCTTCCACGACCGTTTGTTCCGTATAAGCTAACGTGCTCGACTTGGTCTTGATCGTGTTGCCGGTATCTTCCAAAATAGAATTATCCGTAATTACCCCGACAAAGGCTAGGATTGCCCCCACGGCGGTAATCACTAATACAACTGCATTAGCGTCAATCTTGACACCAAAGAAGACCGTTGCGACAGCTAAGCCAATAATCAACACGGACCCGATAATCTGGGCCCAATAAGCAGGCTTCTTGTAGTTAGCTTTGAGTGTTGCCTGAATTACATTTAAAAATTTTGTCATTGTTTTTCCCTCCTAAAGGAACTTTTCTGCGATGTAAATAACTAACGTGACGAGCACGCCACTAACCAAGACACCGATCAACCAATTTTGAATGGTTGTCACACGGTCAATTTGATGGCTAGCTTCGATGGACTTGGCCAGTGCCTTGTCCGCTTTGTCGCCAATATCGTCAACTTGATTCAATTTTTCTTCGATGTTCTCAACTTTTGTTTTGGTGGCGGCCACATCCTTTTGAATATCCATTAATAACTTGGTTGTATCGTCGTATTGTGCCATTACCGCACCACCAATCGCTGGCCAGGATAGATAGTAGTATAAATTGACTTTCCATTCTGGCTAGCTAGTGTAGTCATGCTCAGGCCGTTGCGTTGTGCAATTGTCCACCAGCTGTCACCGGACTTGACTGTGTAATACGTATGACTAACCAGCTGACCAGTAACTCGCTTCCCGTAGTCATGACCATTAGTGACGCCTAACTTGATGAAGGCGTATAGGCCATTTGAACGAGTGTAGCGTGCCCATACATAGTCGTGTTCAATAATGACCGCATTGTAAGTCACACTTTCACCCTTGTAATAGGTGGCTACTTGGCTTACCTTATCTGAATCCGTGTAACGAACAGCTAGTGTCCGATTAGGATAGAACACCCCTCGCTGGTTGTATTTAACGACCTTAAAGTTGGCCTTCTTAGCTGCCTGAGCCTGCTTAACGTTGGTTTGAGCTTGTTTCTTACTAGCAGTCGTATAGCCTAATTTAGTGATCCCTGTTAAATCGACATTGCCGTCTAATCCGCCTGCTTTATACATTGAAGTAAACTGAAAGATAGCCACACCGTCCATTGATGGGAAGTAGTTATAATCAGGGCTAGTTCTAACCAGATAATCCGGATATTCAGGTACCCATAAACAACTACCGTATGCCTTCAAAATCAAGCTCACATTAACATGATAATTGAGGTAAGCTTTACCGGAATACAGCATCGGCGTATAGCCAGCGTCTTTAATCAGCTTCATCTGAGCTAGAATGACATTAGTATTGGCTGTCACGCTATTAGAAGCACCGTCCTCATAGTCCAACGCCACAATGCTGCCCTTGGGCGTCCTAACACGTGGCAAGTAATAGGCCATCATAGCCTTGGCATTGGTCATATTGCCACCAACACCGTCCCATAAATAGGTGTGCACCCGTTTACCAGCCTGTTGAGCTGATTTGACTTGGCTGTTATACGTGGTCTGAGGGATATTAGTCCCACCATAGAAACCACCGGCCTGTGAGAATACAAACTTATCGGAACTATAGCCGAATGTCCCACTATTACCGTTATACTTAGACCAATCCGGCCCTTGATCACGACTAGTTGACGCCTGACTGGTAACATTGACCATTAAAAAGGCCATAAAAATGGCGCCCACCGTTAAGATGAGTGCCTTTAACTTGTGCTTATTCAATTGTCTACCTCCTATTCACTTTATCAAAATATCAGCGCACACTTGCAACTGTGTCGTAGTTGTAATAGCTGTTGCGGTACCAGCAATGTTATGTTTCAATACTGAAACAGCACCGTTAGGGTTCCATGATAAACAGTATAAATTCCAACCAGATGATTGTTGAACAACAGCAACATTCTCTGCAATAATGCCGATTGAAGATGGCAAGTTAAACAACGTCGTAGCCGAACCAATAGCTAAATCTGCACTTGGAGAAACTACACCACTAACGTGTAGTTTGTTACCAGTTCGCACATAGTTCAAAGCACCCGTGCTACTAGTTGTGCCTGCCTTGTAAAATGCCGGCGTCACATCCAGGTTGCCAGAAGTATATTTTATTTTATTATCAATAAGTGTGTTTACTTGGTCGTTAGTCATAACACCTTGTGGCCCAGTATCACCTTTATCTCCCTTATCTCCCTTAGCAATCGTGCTTGCGGCTTTATTCATTGCTGCCACAAAGTCATCAAAAGTAATGGTCGTAATCGTGGTACCATTGGTGCTTTGAATGTTATTGGTAATTGTAAAACCAGTCGTCCCATCACTAGGGTAGATTGACGTTCCGGTACTATCAACCACCCATACTTCAATGGCATAGCTACCAGCGGTTAAACTAGTCATCAAGTCAGCGTTAAAGTTAACGGTAACTTGACCAGTCGTTGGGTCCGTTAAACTAGCTGGGTCAACTTTGGCCGATTTAAGATAGCCACTAGTATTGCCTAATTTAACGGTAATTGACGTGGCATTAGTTAAGTTCGTTGCCACATTATCATTGCCACAAATTAACGTAAAGCTAGTGGTGGTATCACCAATTTTAACCGTTTGTGGTGAAGTATCGGTAAAACTAAGCGTCTTCGCCATCTTTAGGTGCCTCCTTCTCGGCCAACTTGGCATTGAGCTGGTCAATTTGAACTTGTGCCATCGCTAATTGCTGATCTTTAACGGCAATTGCTTGGGCATAGTTACTCGTCATCTTGTTAATTAAGGCCTGTGCATCGATATTCATAATTTAAGCCTCCTGTGTGGTAGTGGTTGTCGTAGTCGTGGTAACTGGCTTTAAAGCAGTCAGGCTATCAATCAGAGTATTTAATACTTTTAACTTAACGCTATCAATGCCACCAGCACCTCCAGCAATGGCAGTGTTAAATTCATCCATGGTAATACTGACCTGTGAACTGATACCCAGCGTGTTAATCTGAACGCTAATGGTCATAATGTTGTTCGTGTAATCTGGTTTGTAATTTGTAATCAAAATGCTATCCATTTAATTTGGCCTCCAATTTGTTTAGTCTAGCTTCCAATTCCATGTTGTGACCGTTTAGTTGGTCAATTTGCTTCTGTTGTTCCTGTACCGTGGCTAGGGTGGCATTTAAAAGCACACTATCATCCACCCCACTTAGCTTGCCGTTTTCATCACGACTAATAAATACGTCTGGCAATTGCCACTGTTTTGTTACATTAACGTCGTCAACAATGCTAGACAGCCGCAAATGACTGGTATTATCGTCTGTTTTGTACTGATAAGTGGCTAAATCAATTGAGTTAACTAGCTGCGCCCAATAAGCTGTGTCAGCCTTTTTAACGTCCTTCTTGACGCTTAATAGGGACGATTTAACTAAGCTAGTATAGTTAACCGTAGCAGCGAATATATCAACAGAGCTACCATTGGCACGGTTAAAATGAATCGGGCGGTTGTCGGAACTGGTAATCGTGTGATAGGTATTTATGTTGAAGTTGCCAATATCTAAAGAACGATTAAATTGAATGTTATTAGCACCCGAGCCATCAATACCAAAGCTGGCCGTCTTCATAGTTGGACCATTACCGACATACCAGATATTCTGTGTGCCATTAGGGTTGATATTGCCGTAGGGCGTAATAATGATACCCTTCGGTGTAACATCAGCAGAAGTACCGTTAAAGGTGATTTGTTGAGTATCTCCATGTAAGGTAATCCCATTAAGCGGACTTATTAACACATATCCATCTTGATTACCGCCAGTCAATGATTGCGAGAAAGACATATCTTTTCCATTTGTGTGACCAGCAAGCAATACAATCTGGTCAGCCTGAATGGTGGCATCATATGCCTCGTATTGATTATTTGAGCTTGTCGTGTTAGTGGCACGGTATTTTGTTGTTAATGACCCAGTTGATAAATCTGTTTGCATAGCATCAGCAGAATTAAACCCCGTCGTATAGATATGACCGTCACTAGATATTGTTGTTGGATAAAACTTCGCAGTATTATTAACATCATTAATGACATTACCGCCATGGATCGTTTTACCATTTAGTGTCCCCGTGATATTGGCGCTAGGAATTATAACTGGCTTCTTAGTATCAAAGTAAATCGTGTCAGCAGCTAGCGTTAGTTGACCACTAGATGATATTAGGGTATTACCGGCCTGAATATTAATCTGGTCAATCAAGCCATCTTTAGTAACTCTAAGGTTAATATCATCAGACATTTGAGAAATCATAGAGTCTTGACCACCATATACGTAAGGTGTGGCCACACCACCAAGTTCTAGTTTTAGCTCTGTAAAGAATAAACCAGAAGAAGCGCTATTATTAGACCCGATGTTGTCAACTCGAATATAGCCTTCGTTATCATTAGCTCCAGTTGTGAAAGTAACCGTATACTGGTCAATATGTGACGGAGAAGTTACCAAATTCGTAAACAGTCCGTGAACGATATCGTAATCATTAGTAGACCCATAAGTCCTAGTTAACAAATAGACGTTTGCACCGACAACATTAGAAGATGCAAAAGCTTTAAATTGGAACGTATAAGTTGTATTTGGTGATAATGGAAAACGATTTGAGCCAGCGGCAGCAGTACCATTTTGAGCTGTATTTAAATAAAGCAGGGCCCCGGTGCCGTTCTGATAGAAATTATGCGTAGTCACTAATAGTTTCCGGTCAGTTGCCCCCCAGTCCATTAACGTCCAACCAGTAAGTGGGGTAGTAAAGTGGCTTGAATATGGTATCAAATTGACGTTATTGGCGTCTTTCTTAGAAACCTTGCTAGCAATCATGTCAGCAGTTTGTGTTTGATAAGTTTTGAAGTCACTAGACTCAACCTTGCTAGATATTTCCTTAGCAGTTGTAGCTTGGTAGGCTGAGAAGTCACTAGTAGCCACCTTTTGGGCTATCAAGTCAGCAGTAATTGTTTGGTAAGCTGAGAAGGTGCCATTATCAACTTTCTGGGCTATCTGACTAGCAGTTTGTGTTTGATAAGTTGAAAAAGCACTATTACTTACCCTATCCGCTATTTGACTAGCCGTTTGTGTCTTGTCAGAGCTATATTGTGAACTAGAAACCTTGTCATCAATCAAGTCAGCAGTCTGTGTCTTGTACGTATTAAAGTTGTTAGACGACACCTTACTATCAATCGACTTAGCGGTTGTAGCTTGATAGGCTGAAAAATCACTAGTAGCCACCTTTTGGGCTATTAAGTCAGCGGTAGTCGTTTGATAGGCTGAGAAAGTACCATTGTCAACTTTCTGCGCTATCTGGCTAGCTGTCTGAACCTTGTAACTAGCATAGTCTGAGTTAGCAACCTTAGTGGCTAGTCCATTTTCTAGGTCAGCGATCGTTAGCTTGGAACCGTCTTTTAGGTCTGTCACTGCTTGACTAGTTACTTTACCATTATCTATTGCTGTAGTCGCTTGGCTAAACGCATTGTCAGCTGTACTTTGAGCCTTAGCAGTAGCTGTAGAGTTGTTGCTTATCCCAGCACTAGCTTGGCTACCAACTGCCTGAGCTTGGCTAAACGCATTGTCAGCTGTACTTTGAGCCTTAGCAGTAGCATTAGACTGGACGGCTATTTCTGAATTGGCGTAGTTGTAATTGCTATCTGCGGCTGATTTAGCGGCATTCGCTGTAGACTGTGCAATTAAAGCAGCGCTATCAGCATTTCCTGCTTGGCTAGCCGCATTATCAGCCGTATTTTGAGCATTGATAATCTTAATGCCATCATCGGTTAGAATGACCTGAGTTGCATTAGATTCTGCCATTTATAAACCTCCTTTCTTAATCATTGCTAATTGTAGCCATTGGCAAACGTTCCTTAATTGGTATTACAAAGACACGTTCTAAAGAAGCACCTTGATATTGACAATTGAAAGTCACCAATAGCTCCGGCTGGTTAGTCTGACTATAGATAATGTTGCATGTTTCAGGTTCGATAACATCATCGGTTAACCCTAAATTCATATCCAGTAAATAGTTAGAGGCGAATTCTTGCCCGCCATGAACAACATTAATGGCGGACACCATACGGGGGTCTTTCATGTTGTAATCACCCGAGTTAAAGTACACATATGGAAAGTCAATGCCTTGTGATTGGTAGGTTTGTTGGTTCTCGTCAAACCCATAGTTGGCAACATCAAAACTATATAGCACATCATAATTACCTTGTTTAACCTCATCGAGTCGTAGCACATCATGTTTACCATTCACGTAGCCACACAGTACGTACCCGTGTTTGAAATCAACGCTGACTCTTATATAACGGTCGACAGTGCAAAAACGCGTAATGCGATTATCATCATTGTCTAGGGCCGCATTAGCAAGGTAGGGTATGCGACTAACTGCATATTCGTTAACGTTTAAATTAGGCTTGGTTGCGGACCAAATGTAAATAGCACCACTTACCTCTTCGATTGAAAAGCTAGAGCCATGCCCGCCATGCGAAACAATCATCTTGCTAATTGGCTTAAAATTAGTGTCATGTAAGACAAACATGGTATCGCCGGTTGTACTTTGATTAATCGCCCGGCTAGTTATATACTGACCGTTGCTCAAAGGACACATATATTGTGCCGCCTCAGTTATTCCTAGTGTACTGTCGTCTGGGCTAAAACTACCCAAACTACGAATAGCACTAGTTTTTAACTTAATCTCTGGTTCATCTTGAATGTAACGAGTCTCAATAGTCCCGTGCAGTGTGCCAACGGAATTGTATGCTGCTTGTACTAAATAGCCAGTTTGATTGAAACTAGTATCAAGGGTGCCGTCAGTATTATAGCGGTGCCAAATAAATCCCTTGTTATCAATATAGGCTGAAATATTGGTGTTACCTTCCCAAGCCTGTAAAATTAACCGTTTGGTTTGCGCAGTATCAGTGAAGTTGTTGCCGTCAGGAGTTAAAGCAACCGGTTTAACCGAGCTAGCGTCCTCCCTTGCCTTTTCAATGGCGCTATTAATAGCACTTTGATAGCCTTGCATCCATGCTGGTGTTGCAACAGGTACCGTGACATATTCACCAAAGCCAACTGTATTGCCATAAGGGTTAGAAAAACTAATTGTCCGTTGAATGACTCGGCCACTGGCATCTAATGCTGGCTTGATTAACTCATCTTTAAACCTAATCGTGGCACCTAATGGCGGGTTAAATTTAGACGTTACACTAACCTCATAATACGTTCGCGGGTGATTATATAATTGCAACATTTCTTCGGCCCAAGCCTTAATTCCGGAAGGGTCTTCAATTGAGTTAGCCGTAATGACTGCTTCATAGTACAAACCAGATTGCCAATCTGGGTTATATTTTTGATTAGCGGCATCATCAACAATGTAAGGCTTGCCATCGTTAACTTCTGACATTGTATTGCCGTTATCGCCATAAGCAATCAGCTTAGTTACGGGTGTTGATACCGTTGTCCGTTTAATACTAGTCATATTCTTACCAAATACTGCCTCGTTGTAGACCACATCAGTATTAAGCTTGTCGGTAATGACACACACCTTTTTCGTGATGTTACCTTGGCTGTCAATCTCAACGTAAGGGTCAATCTCAACGTTATAGGCCTGAATTAGTGTCTGTACTAACGTACTAGCTTTTGTTTTACCATCAATGGTAATTGTCGGGGTCATCACATTAGTGGTCTGATAGTCTAGCGTCCAACCGGTGGCATTGAAACACTGGTTAAAAGCCGTCTGAATTGAACTATCACTAGCTGTAATTGCCACTGGGTAATGATGAGCTAGTGTATACAAGCACAGATTAGTAAAGTTAGCCGTTGTAACATGCTTAGTAGCGGCTGTATTGCTTTCTTCCACGCTGTATATACGCATGACATACCAATGACCCGACAAGGCATCATAATAGGCAAGATTGTTACCAGCCACCACTTTATCTGAGTCAGGCTGGCCTTGAAGCACGTCTAATGAGCCTTGATGGTCGAACTTCTTAGACTGGGCATTTAGATTAATCGTGCCGTTAAAATTATCTTGAGTTCCGATGTTGACATCATCGTCATAACTTGTGCTGGTCGTATCAGCATCGGCTAGTTGAATTTTGACGCTATCATTGGAAAACTTAGTAGCTCCGTCAACCGTAAGTGTTCCAATCCGCTTTAAATTAGAATCTAGGATTAAATACTGGTTATTTAATGCCATTTGTTAGCCTCCTTGTTTTATTTATGTAAAAAGGCCACCCTTAATGGGAAGCCTTTAGTATTGCTATAGTATTCTTGGTAGATATTTCAAGGCCATTTGAGCGTCATCTAGGTCACCAATCATCGACAAGCCATTAACGCCCGGTTTTAACTTAGGGAAATCGGTTGACCAAACTGGTGAAACTAGCTTGCCATTTACAGTAACCGTATCTGACTCACAATCCATCACAATTTCTTCACCGGCGCCAGCAATATAAGTTGGCTTTGTTGTGTCAACTTTATTGACTTGCCATATTTGAAGGTCAGTCATTGACATAAAGGGGTTACGATAGGCAATTTTATAATTATCTTCTGTAATTGGGTGCTTTAGGAAGACAGAACCAATCCCACCCAAGGCTGTCTGATACTTATTTTGAGTATCAACATAGGTTCCATGCACTAACATGTGAATATTAGGGTCCAGGAATGGTTGGCCTGTTTTGGTCGAATACTGGGTGATACTCCAGGTAAATACTTGTCCTCGTTTAGTGATGTCCAACATTAGCCAAGCACCTGCCAGCGCGGAGTCCTCCTCTTTATTGACCACGGTTGTATAGGTATCAACGGTTTCGTTAACGGTTTTCTTAGTTACTTTTCCACTTTTGGAACGCCCATATTTAGTGACAGTTTTGGTTGTCGTGCCAGTTTTGATTTGAATTTTCTGGTCAGGCTTATTCGTAAAAGAACCTGCCGGCCCTGAGCCATAGTACAAGTCAGTATAGTGATCGCCATATTCTAATGTTGAGCCGGGCTCACATATTTGAAGCCTAGCCATGGGTTTAGCACCATAGGCCATGTCACGCATGCCAAAGCGTCCAATAGTGTTACCGTTAGGGTCTAATAGCAAGACTTCAACACGCCCCATCGCGCGACCATTATGGGTACCACTATATTTAAATTGATGGATACCCGTTCGTACTCGCCAGTCAGTCAGTGAGTTTGTCATGCCAGTATAACGATAGGCGGGGCCATACCAGCGGTCTTCCCCGGTTGTGGGGATTGTACCAAAGTCATATCCAGCGCTAGTTACAGCCGGTCGCATTACATTGGTCGCAGTCTTAATTTCACTGTGGCCTTGATACGTGTACGTTTCACCAGTCTTCATATTACTAATTGCGTTGGCATCATTTGTCCACATTGCCATAGTTCCTAGCGGGTCATCAACAACTTTAGTATAAGGTTGAACCGCAGTGGCTTGGTCTCCCGGTGACTCGGGTCCTAGACCAAACTGACCACCATTTAAACTAAAGCCAATATACTTTAAATCTCGTTTAGGTATGACCTGAATAACCGGCTCTGTTCTAGCGGTACCATCAACAGTAATCGTGTTTAAACCGTTCTTTAAGGGTGTCTCAACCTGTGGCAGGGTTGCCCGTGGGTCCGACTGCACAAAGGTAATCGTTAGTGTAGCGTCCCACGCCCCCTGGTTAATGAACTGTGGATCGCTAATCGCAGTAATATGCCCCCAGTAAGTCACTTTGGGTTCAAAGCCAAAGACTAGTGGGTACTCTTTACCATTATCACTTGGATCATCACTTAGCAATAATCCGCTCAAATTATGCATAATCTGCTTGTATTTGTCCTGACTGCCACGAGCGATAATAGTTATTGGAATACTGATTGTCCGACTAGTGTAGTCCATACCATTAAATTGATTACCATACATGCCGGGGATATCGGTTGCTTGCTCGGCCATGGCTGGTGCACTTGGCAGTGTTACTGCTCCCATAATGGCTTGCAAATCATCGCGGCTATTTAAGCCAGCATATTCAAAATCATTTTTATTCAAAACAGACAATTATATCGCCATCCTTGTTTAATTTTAACTATGTAAAAAAGAGCCTTCTAAGGCTCTTCAATATATTAATACTAATACCCCATCATTTGACTATATTGTGACGTCTTCTTGGTATTTGACTTGACAGCATTAACCACGTCAGAGTTGGCAACAACTGCTTTAACATCTCCTTGGCCAGTGACCAAAGCATCTAGTGAAGCTATAACCCGCTGTTTGAATGCTTCGTCGGAATCAATCTGGTCGTTACCGGTATTTATCACATTAGCGCCATCTTGAGCTCCGAACTTAGCCATTATCTGTTGCATAATTTGGTAAGCCCTTGAACGCTTAGATAAGTCCATCGGAACTATGGCTTCTGGCAAGTTGCCTTCAAACAATTTGTAAACGCCCGCTTTGTTACCAAAACCACCATTTGCATATCCTTCAGGGCCACTTACCCTAGCGAATGCACTGTCGCCTTTACCATATATATGTTTCATATAGTTAATCCCAGCTAATAAGTCATCATACCCATTATAAATCTGACCATGTCCTGAAAATTTATATGCTTCAAATGTTGGCCGAATAGTTTGAACTAAGCCCATTGATGGAATACCCTTTTTAGCGTTAGAATCCCACAAGTTAATAGCTCTTGGATTACCATTTGATTCACGTGCAATAACACGCATCCAAGCAGATACTTGGCTAGCGGTAGCACCAAAACCATTAGCTTTAAGTGCCCGAACAACATATGGCTTCCATCGTGAAACCGAGCTACCTGCAGGGTTTCCTACACTGCCACCAGCTCCACCGAAGTTGTCAGCTAAATCAGAAATAGCTTTCGCAAATTCCTTTAAAGCTCGGTCAACTAGTCCTTTGCCTAAATCATGACCGATTGAACCGACTCCTGGAGTTTTGGTTGGATCAAATGTCTTTAAAGCCATTGATTTTAAAGTTTTCAATGGGTGAGTTATCTTAGACAATGCGTCCATTGCTTTATCACTAACGCTGTCGAAGATAGAAGTAGCACCGCTCTTAATTTTCTTTAAAAACGACGCGATATCAACAGTGCCTTTAGCATAGCCAGGAAGCGTATGTCCTAGGCCACCGTTAAAAAGCTTAGCAGTATCACCAGCATTAAGAATCTGATCACCAGGTTTAACATTAACCACTTCAGCACCATTCATACCCAGAAATGACACTTTCCCATTGTCTCTATCAATTTTAGCCTCGACACCGCCTTCACCAACTAAAGCTCTAGCAGTGTCAACAATACCGCCAGAAGCATAAGCTCCCATCGTTACTGGAGTATAACCTGATGGATAAGCACCAACATTGATTGGTTTAATACCAAATCCTTTAACTAGATTACTAAAGAAACTAGTAATGTTTTTCCAAATACTATGAATACCGGAGCCTTGCTTATCGGCAGCTTTCATGGAGCCGTTGGCTTGCTTAACAGCATGCCCCAAAACACCTTTTGACTGTGACTTGGCCTGATCAACTACCGAACTGTTTTGATCCTTAGCATGTTTAACAACTTGTGATCTTTGCTTATCTGCGTCATCAGTAGTGTGCTTGTACTGACGATCCGCATGCTGTTCAGTTTTGTTTTCCTGCTCTAAAGCGTTGTCAATTGACTTTTGTTTTTGGTCCTTAGCTTTACTAATAATAGCTGCACGTTGCTTCTCGGCATACTTAGAATTACCAGAATATTGATTTTTAGCAGCATCAACTGTTTTACTATACTGGCTCTTTGCTTGACTGATTGCCTCGCTAGCTTGTCTTTCAGCTGCTTTTATAACCTTATTGTGTTGCTTTTCAGCCGCAGAAACACGATCTTTGTATTCTTGGTTTGCCAGTGAGACTGTCTTTTTGTACTCTTTATTCGACTGTGAAATAGCATCATTTGCTTGTTCACGAGTGATTTTCCCCTTGCTCTTGGCAAGATTTCTCAAAATATCATTCTGCTTATTAGCAGCTGACTTTATCTTTCCCGTTAAAGTTGTGTGTAAACGGGCTTCTTGTGCAGTAGTTTCCGTTGCACTTTTAATCCGGAGTTTATCAAGAGCGGCTGACTTTTTGTTTTCTTCAGCCTGAATAGCTGCTTTCTTTTTAGACATGTCTTTCTGAACAATAATCGAGTTGGCGCCAAACTGTCGTTCGTCAGATGCTATTTTAGCATCCCAGCTAGAACTAGTTTTTCTCTCTCTAGCATTCCATTTACTAATAATACTTGCTTTTTGCTGCGCATAATACTTCGCAATAGCGTTGCGATCAGAAGCTGACATTTTTTCAAAACGATTTGTCTCACTATCATTCTTTTTAATTGAAGCTAATTGCTTTTTATACTCCGCATCGGTTAGCATACCCGCTTTATGAAGTACGTTCACATCATTTAAATCTTGCTTCTGCTTTTTAGAATAATAGGAACTGTACGCCTTACCTAGATCACTCAGTGAGCGCTTAGTGGACTCTGTCTTAATCTTGGGAGCTTCAATGCTCTTCCCTTTTAGCGCATCACTAATTCTTTTGACAATCGTATTTGCAGTTTTAGTACCACCAACACCATCACCAATGCTTGCTCCTAACATTGCTCCCGCAGCTGTTCCTGCTCCTGGGATAACGCTTCCAAGGGCTGCACCAATGCCGCCCCCGATAAGTGTTCCAGCTGTTTTACCAGTTGCTTTATATTTATCAGACGCCTTACCGGAGCTAACTGCTTTCGCAATGCTACTGCCAGCGTCCCAAGCAGTCATGGCTAATCCAGCACCATTGATAATCCTTGTACCAATTGTTCCTCCTAGCAATGACCATTTACTGCTTTTAGCAATTTTTTCAGTGTTTTCCGCTTCAACTGATATAGAGCTTAAATCAGCGCCTGTATTCCCAGCCTTTCTACCTTTAACTCTCCGATAACCAGTTCCAATATTTTCTTCACTGGCCGTACTTAGTTCAGCATTAGTTTTAAGAACCGCGTTTTGTTCTTCTAAAGCTTTAGTTTCTTGTTTAATCCCTAGAACTTTTTCAGCCCAGCTAACAGTATCACTGATTTTTTTAAAAGTTGACAGAACTGAACTAGTCTCTTTGACGGCTTTACTTGTTAACCACCATGCTGCGCCAAATTTTGCAATGGTTTCTGTGTGCCCACCAACCATACTGAGTAATGGCTTTAAAATTGCATTGGTTATTTTAAGTGATTCAATTAACGTTTCAAAGCCCAGACCACCCAAGTTTTTGACAGTTTTGAAGAAATTAACAATTTCCGGAGCATTTTTTGCAATAGAGTCAGAAGCTTTGGTGACACCCTTGGCCAAGTTATCCATTGCATCATTCATTGCTTTTGGTGCCGACTTGACATCAAAAGCTTTAGCAAAGGCTTTAGTAATCGTACTAATACCTTTTTCTGCCGCTACACCTACCTTATTAAACTCCTTGTCAGTCCGTTTGTCAGATACCCATTTTGAAACTGCGCCATAGATTGGATTTTGAGCGGTTAAAATCGGCTTTTCAATGTCACCGATTAAGGCCGGAACACGTGCCTTGATCGTTCGTTCCATACCAACCATCGTATGTAACATGTTGTCGGCGGCTTTATCGTATTTTCCAGATCCCAGAGAATTAAACGTTTTTTCAATGTCAGTGGCCGATATTTTACCCGCTTTAGCCATGGCCGCTAAATCAGCAACTGTTACTTTCTTACCATGATTGACTTGGGTTTCGTACTTGGCCAACTGTTCACGGAACATCGGGAAGTATTGACTAATTTGGTTCAGCATACCAGCATTGGCTTTACCGCGTGATAAGCCGTTGACCATATCTTGGGTAACCGCCTGAATTTGTTGGCTATCTAAACCAACAGCGTCAGACATGTTCAGCATGGATTTGGTTAGTTCATCTGATTCTTTTTTATTGGAATGTAAGTGATAAAAGCCTTGCTCTAATTCATTTACAACATCTACGGCTTGACCGGTCTTAACAGATAAGTCGTTGATCGTTTTAACCATTGCGTTAGATTTACCAACCGTACCAGTTAAAGTCAACCAGGTGGCCGTCATCTTTTGCTGCTCTTTTTCATATTCCATACCAGCGCTAATAGCTTCGTGAATATGTGAAGTAATTGATTGAAAAGCGCTCGTAATACCATTGGCAACTAAATGAGCACCCAGAATTTTGCCAAATAAATGATTGGCCTTATCTGCGTGCTCGTTTACTCTATTTAGCTGGCTAATGACTGACGTTAATCCTGACTGTGGCTTTTTGCTTAATTGCTCATCAAGCTTTTTCATCTTAGTCCGAGTTTGGGCAATTTTAGTGCCTAATTCGTTCACTCGAATAGATTGTTGCTTATATGCATTTGAGCTTTCGCCACTGACCGATTTAATTCTATTGAGCTCTTCGTTTTCTGCTTTTAATTGTTTATTAAGGTTATCATAGGCCTCTCGCAAGCCATTAGATTTAGCCTTATTTGCTTCCAACTCATTTCCTTCGGCCTTAAATCTCGATACTAAAGCAGCCATAGACCCTTCAATTAATTTGCTCTGCCCACGCAAGTTTTCCATATTTTTTAAGTGGGCTTGCTCTGGTGAATTTAGACTATTCAGTTCTGACTTGGATTTTGCTAACTCAGCAGTGAGTTCACTAACTCTGATCTTTTGTTGTTGATATGATTCAGCAGTTACCTTGGAGTCTTCTGACATTTTTATCAGCTGATGTGATTCAGATTCATAAAGAGCCTTGAGACTTTTTATTTTATCTTTAAGGCTATCTTTTTGACTTGCGAGTGCTTCGTCTTCTTTACCTTCAGCCTTTAATTTGGCAATATAATTAGCACTTATTTTATTTTGTGCTTCCATGGCGTCCTTTAATTGTAAGACACCACTTTTTTGCAGATCAAGTGACTTCTGTGCTCGTTCTTGTTGCCCCTCTAAACTGGCGATTGAGCGCTTGGCAGCGTTAATCTGATTTTCATATTTAACATAAGCTTCTCGGCCTTTTTGAGTGGTTTGGTCTAATCCGTTTTGCTCGCTTTTGAGACGCTCAATTACTAATCGTTGTGCTTCAATAGCTCGGCCAGCATCTTTGACTTTACCCGCATAAGCCGCCATAATACCTTCACCCGAACGGATTTCAGCAAAGTTAGCTTGCATACCAGATTTTAGTAATTTTGCTTCATTCTTTATTTCTCGCAACGTGCGAGTCATGCCACCATCGTCCATGTTAATTGCGAATTCGTAACCTTGAATTTTCTCTGTTGCCATACTTTGCCTCCTTTATAACGCACCGATTTGACGTGCTAATTCGAGTGGATCTTGAACACGGTCTTTACGTGACTTAGCATTCAATGCTGTTTGCATTTCACTAAATGAGCTTTGATAAAAGTCACTAGGCAATATGCCTTGTGAAATCAATTGATTAGCGATGTAATCAATATCCTGAATAAAATTATCAAGTTGCCAAATCATTCTGGCTTTGTCAATTTTGGGTCTTCATCATCTTCCTGATCGCTGCTGTTGCCTACAGATGGTAATTCTACTCCCAAGAATTGTTTTAAACAGTCATTAAAGAAGTCGTATTCGTCGCTAACCGAAAATTCCATGGACATGACACGTTTCTTTTGCGAAGCGTTTAGTTCCAATAAATCACAGGTCGTTTCAGCCACAACCTTTGCAAGCTTAGGTGTTAATTCGACTACACCTGTAATACTATCCTCAGTTTCTTCAGTAGTCTTGATGAACTTCTTATATGCTTCGGCCATTTTTTCAACATTTTGACCACTATCAATCAACGTATACTGCGTGCCCGTCCCAATTTTCTTGCCATCAAATTTAACTGATTTTGCCATTATTTATATGCCCCTTTGTGTATTGTTTATTATCATTTATTGTGAACCCGTGCTTAGAATGCGCTTCTCAGCATGTTTAAAAGCCGCCCCTAGCGGTATTGTGGATTTATTTTAGGCGACCATAATTATCATTTATTACTGGTTGGCGCAGATGAGTCACTATCAGTTTTACTGGTCTGTGAGCCTGTGTCAGTTGTAGCTTTATTGACCACTGGTGCCGTTACTCGCGTTTTTATAAAACGTTTGTCCAGGAAATACAGCGTCAAACATCGCTTGCTTATCAAATTTAGGATCTGACTCAGCATATACCTTGTACGGTTGGCCACCGAAGCCATCATAGTTCAAGGCGGTAAATGTCAAGTTATCATCGTCGCGAGTTTCAGCCGTATCAGTGTTTGTTTGAATGTTCTGACCAGCTTCATTAAAGATTCCACGACCAAAGCAATAATAAATCGCGGTTCGAAAGATAGGAGAACGAGATTCAATAATCAGACCAGCTTCAACCGGCTTGTCAGTATCAGAGTAACCGCCCTTGCCATCTGATACCCGTCCCAATAGCTTTTGTTTAACAATAAAGTTGATTTCGTTCGAATCAATCGCGACTGATGGTGCCGAAGGTGGATTAGAAACATCCACAACTTCATTGTTGCCAGTAATCTTAGATACCGTCCCAGATAGCCCGGTAATGTTAGCAGTCTTAGTACCCAAGTTACCGTTTGCTTTGCTAGTATCAATGGGGTATACCCCAGCGGCCGACAACCCCTTATCTGCATCAATAATCGTTGACCCGTCATCGGCTTTAATACCGGTGTATAACATGTTTAAACCTAATGTTGCCATTTAAATGGCCTCCTTTATATAATTAAATTTCAAAGTGTTCGTGATACTTTCTGAATCTGGTGTTAATGTCTGACCAGCATCACTATAACAACGAATGTCATTGGTCAATAGCACTTGTTTTAACCCGGATTCGATGGCATCCATATCGCCCAAGTAATCTTTAGGATAATAGAGCTGTATCTGGACTTGCTTCGTTGATTGGAATGGAATCCCATTGCCATAATCTTGACTACGTTCAGGTAACCCGCTTATTACTGCAATAGGCTCGTCGGTTGAAGTATCGTTAATTGGAATAAAAAAGCTATGGATATGTTCCACAGCTAATTCTGGTATTTCATTAATATTTGTAACAATTATGCTTTTAATAAAAGCTACCGGCGTCACTTGCCCACCTTCTTGTCCATAGCAGTCTTTAATTGTTCAACAACTGCCTTGCCAACTTGGCCTTTCGCTTCACGCTGAGTAGTCTCCCAAAAGTGTTTCCCGGAAACATGGCTGTGTTTGGAACCATTACGGTCAACAACGTCCCAGCCATCATTTTGAAAACGTGCAATGTACCCTTTTTCACCTTTGGCTGTAAAACCAACGTTAACCGAGCCATTAGGATGATCTACAGCAATTAATGAATCACGTAGATGTGCTTTCTCAGCATGGCCATGTACCTTGCGTAGTTTTCCTACCGGAATCTTAGGCTTCATAATTTTAATGAACTGATCTGCTCCAGCTGCATTAGCTTTAAGCTTTTCTTCACGTCCAAAGCCTTCCGCCATAGTATCTAAAATATGTTCAAATGAGTCTGCATGTTTAATCTCATTCGCCACGCCCGATCACCACCTTATGACAAGTTATGAGGTCAAAGCCATCCGGTGGTAAACCATCATCGTAGGCCACATCATCAATCTGGTAAACATCCTGATGATTGCGTCGTAATTGCATGCCGGTAGTTATTTTTAGATTATGACGCACAAAGTAAACGGCATTCTGTTGCGAGGTGTCACCATTTAACGCTAACCTTTGCTGAAACGACAATGACCATTCGCCGGCGTACAAACTGAATTGAGGGACAAAATCAGTAATAGGATTACCCGTATTAGGGTTAACTTTTCCAGTAGCTGCCTGAGTTCCAAACTCCAATCTAAAATTCATTCGTGTAGGATTAATTGCTTTCGTCATTTGTCCCCGCCTCATATTGCTTTTGACTGTACAACCCTCTGAGTTGACCAATGATTGAGTCCACGACCAGATCAACTGGATTAACAGCGATGGCTGTAATCGATGTTCGATAAGTCCAATATGAACCAGCTAAGGCGTAAACAGCCGTTTCAAACAAATCATTCACGCCTTCCATTTCATAGAACCCCGTAACACCATTTTCATCACCAATGGCCTGTTTAATGTAGCTAGTGGCTGCAGACAAGTAACCTGTTAGCAGCTCATCGTCATCATTCCCATCAATTCGCAAAGACGATTTCAATGTTTTTAAATCGGCTGCCACTTTAATCACATCCTTGCTTAGCCGCCCAGATTGTCACTGTACTGTTTATTTATTGGCGACATAGTTGGCTAATTACTTCCCGTCAGTCGTTGTAGCAGCGCTCGCCGCAAAGTTGGCCGTTTGGTCAGCGATTTTACTGAACGAGCCTGCAACAAAGGCTTCCGTATCAGTAGCTTCAACATCAAAACGATCAATCACACGAATCTTAGTTTGATCCTTTTCAAAGGCGCCACCGCCAATATTGGTAGTCAATAAGGAAGTGCTTTCTCGGTCGAATAAAGTAACCGCTTGTGACAAATCACCATAGTAAAGCGGGTAAGCCGGTGCTGACGTAGTCCCAACATTAGGCAACCATTTGTCAGCTACCTCAACAATTCGCTTGCCATGGATTAAATACTGATCAGGTTGTGTTGGATCGGGTTGCAATAAGTAACGTCCCATAGCGTCCTTAACCTCGGAAAGCACATTTAAACCTGAGGTATTTGTCATTAAGAACGACGTAGACTTGATGGCAGGATCAACAGCAGTATTAATCATCGTAATAATGTCATCGAACTTGGACAAGTTAGGTTTCTTAGGTGCGTTGTTCATCGCCGCAATAATTTTAGCGTTGCGAGTAACAACAACCTTCTTAGCAATCCATTGAGACAACCAAGCCAAAATGTTGTCAGCAGTATCCTTTAGCAATGAATTAGTGGCAGTGGTAATACCAGCATACCGATGGATCGTATATTTGATAATGGATAACTTAGGATCATCATTATCACCAATGGTAGCCGTTTCATCATCTAAATCAGCCAACGGAATAACGTCAGTCCACTTTTCGTAAACCCGTGAACCAGTTTGAGTTGTAACAGATTCTCGACTAACATACTGCTGTAATGAATCGTATTGGCGAACCAGCGTATTAATTGCCGTTTGAATATCTTGAGGGATAGTTAATCCGATTGCATTGCCACCTTCGTCGGTAGAAGAAGTTACCAAGTTCATAACTTTCGGGTCGCCTTTAATCATACCTTGGAAGTTATGAACGAACTCAGCTTTGATGTCTTTTTCGTTATCATCAAGTGGGGTCTTATTCTTGTCATCCATATTGGCAATCTCTTGAGCCTTACGTTCTTCTTCTAATTGTTCATGTAAAGCATCACGCCGGGCAACCGCATTGTCGCGATCTTGTTTCATTGCTTTAAATTTTTCTTGATCAAAGCTGTCGTCAAGGACAGCAGCATTTAGCTTGTCGTTCAAGTCTGACACCTTTTGCCCTTGGGCAATCCAAGCATCATTCATCGTGTTAATATTAGCCATTAGTTGGCCTCCTTTTGATTTTTTCCAAATAAAATAGCCAATTTGCTGTTTCGTAATTCAGCAGATTGACTATTAGTAGTATTTTCTTCTTTAGACGGCTTAGTTTTATCCTTATCCGCCTTGTAAATGAGATTCAGCAGCTTATTAACTGCAGATTTAGGTGGAATGTGTGAAATAGCGTTCACCGGTTGCAATTGTTGATCATTAGCAAACATAATTTCATCAGCGAAGCCTTTATCAACGGCATCACTGGCTGTTAACCATGTTTCATTTGCCATTAGCTGTAGCAAGTCAGCTTGCTCCATGCCAGTTTTAGCTTCATAAGCACTGGCAATTGATTGATCAATGCCATTTAAAATACTGGCTTCATGCTCCAGATCGTCAGCATTACCAGCTGGTTGTGACCAAGCCTTATGGATCATAATCTGAGCAGTTGGTGAAATGTTGATGTGATCGCCAGCCATAGCAACCACGCTTGCCGCACTAGCGGCTAAGCCTTGAATATTAACTGTTACATTGCCAGCATAATTTTTTAGCATAGTGTAAATCTCACTAGCCGCAAAAACATCGCCACCATTGGAAGCAATGTCAACTTCAAGTGCTTCATCATCACTGTCGTCATCGTCAGTGTTGCCACTGTCATCATTTAAAATGTCAGCAACACCCGAAGGTGATACTGCTGGCATTCCAAAGAACTGATAAAAACCGGCTGTTTGATCATCAACAATATCGCCTTTAATCATCACTTTCTTTGTCATCATTATCACCTCCTTTTCCTGATTGAATCACAACTTGTTGTGTTGTTGACTTTTCAGCTGCAGGCATTTCATCTGGGAAATAGCCTGTTTGTTGTAAAACCCAAGTTGCTTGATTATTAGCAATTGTGCCATCTTTAGCTAGCCCTGATAGGGTGGCTGCAAATGAGTCTCCCAATGGGTCTACAGCAGTCCGTATATTGGCCGTAATCTTAGCATTAAGCTTATTATCCAGCTCAGCTAAAATCGCCTGTAAATAGCGATTAAGGGCATTGGTGTACATGCCTTTGATTTGGTCAATATTACTTTGTTGGTCGCCTTGGCCATTCAAATAGCTATCAGGAATGCCGAAAACTTTAGCAATTTGCTTACTCGTCCAATCTGTTTGGCTTAACAGCTTGGTAACATCGGCTTTCATTTCTAATGGTGTATACTCTTCCAAATCATCAAGAACAACTGGCCCGCCGTTTGAATGATTAACCTGACGAATAAATTCTCTTGAACGGCTTATTTTCATTTTGGTTGTTAGTAAGCCACCACCTTTTTTAGCTGTTAAAACACCCGGAGCACTGATTGATCGCGCCAATGCGGCTAATGTTAAATCGTTTGACGAATTTTTAATTTGAATCTCATTCGATAATGCTTTTAACGGACTGTTGCCTGTCTTGCCGCCATCGGTACTAGCCCAGCGAATGTGAATCATGTCAGACTGTGGTACATATTGTAAGACACCTAATTGTGGCTCATCGAAAGTAACCGTATAGGTTAAGCCACTGCCGTCATCTAATAAATAAGTTTGCACTTGGCTTGGCCGTAGATATTCCCAACGTAGATCTAAGCCATTGGGATTACGCCAACGGTACGCGAAACATTCGCCACCCAATAACAATTGTGAATACATAGACTGCCAAAACGTGTGCCCGTTAGCGGTCGTACTAGGATTGTTTAAAATTCCTTGTGCTCGTGGCATATTAGCCATTAATTGAACAGTGGCCAAGTCTCCAGATATTTGGTTAACCGCTGAATAAATATCTGAATTTTTCAAAGCATCGTTAGCACTAACATACTCATGACTACCAGTTGGCGTTAGAAAGTTAACAACGTTATCATCTTCAACCGGTACACTTTGAATACCAATCGAATTATTAATCGTCGTCGGCGGTTTAAAAAATGGCATTGTTAATCATCTCCTTTTTGACCAGCTGCAACGGCTTCAGAAAGCCAGCCAACTAAGAACAAAGCTACCGCAATTGCCAGGGCACCCTGGGCCTGCCCAAATAAAAAGGCTGCATACACTCCAGCAATCATGCCTAGAATGAAACACAGCACATCAAAGTAATGCCAAATGGCAGCAAAAAGTTGTTTAAAAATCATCAATATCATCTCCTAACAGACCGGATTCTGGATTGTTGTACCACTCTAACGCTTCCTTATCTGTTAACCGATCAATTACTGAACCAGATCTATCTTCAAGTGGGCCGTAATCCTTGAAATGATACATTGCTTGATATATTGCATCAATCAAAGCATCAACTACGTCAATCTTGTATGTTGCTTTAAGCTTGTCCACTTGCATACCAATTTTGTCCTCATAAGTTTCAGCATTGAGGAGCGCCTTTTTTAGAACAGGATCTGCTAATGAAGAAATTGAACTATCGGCGAATCTTTCCTGTAGGAATTTTGTTGGATCTCCAATTTCAGACGTTCTTTGCGCAACATCAAGCAATGGCCAATCAAAATTGGCATCTAAAGTTTTAACAAGATCTTTTACTCGATAGTCTCCCATACGATCATATCCAAAGAACTTAACCTTTAATTGGTTATGTTCAACAAAGCTAACCAGCCAGTCATAGACCTGTTCGATATTAATCAAGCCTTGTGGGTGTGCAGTGATTGTGCAGAATCCTAGCTTGACCATATCACGGTACTTAATTCCATCTTGTTTTTCTTTAATATCAATTGATCCAGCTTGCCGCCAAGGAATGAATGAATGTTGCATGATAAACCATTTTTGTTTATGTTTTCTTTCGTCAATATACGGAAACACAAAAGCAAGCGCCGTATTATCTGAAAACATCGAACTGTCAAATCCAATATAGACTTCTTGACCTTGAATCGAATAATTATTGATAATAGCCTTTTCAACTTCACTAAGCTTCAAATATGTAGCCGACTTTAACTGCATCCATATATTTAAATTTCTATTTTTGAAATCATTAATAGTGCCGTCGTTCAGCTTATTATCTTTTTCAGTCTGCAGCCCTTTTACCATGGTTTGATTGTCTTTAATCATCAAAATTGGATTAGACTTAATCCACGTTTCAGGCTTATTTAACTCATCAGGGGAATCTTGCTCCCACACTAGAACTAGAAATTCATCACCAGATCGTAAGTAATCCTTTTCCATAATTTCTGTCATGCGTATTTGGTCGTTATGGAACGGAACCGTTGGATCATCATACGCTGTAGAAATCTGAACGAACTGATGGTTGGGTGTTTGTACTTGGCCTGATGTTACCTTACTAAAATTGTCTGTTGTGTAATGCTTATCCCCAGCCTCATCAGCTACACAAAACAAGAAATGATAACTGTCAAATTGGCCCGATTCATTAGACATTCTTAGAATATTGTTCTGAGTTTTATTTCCCTTCACTTGTTCAGATTGAACATCAACACCGTATCTATCAAAGAATTGATTCTTAAAGGCTGCCACTTCTTTTAATTTATGGCCAAACATCTCTACATAGCGCCAGCCCTTCTTAGCTTGTGCTGCGACAGGGCCAATATAAGCCAAGTCTTGATTAAACTTAGAAGCTGCTTCAATCATATATGCATACCAAAGCATGATATTGACCAAATAGGTTTTCCCATTTGTCCGGGCGACTGACAGTGAAACACGAGTAAAACGTTTATGGTTTAGTTCATCTCTCCAGCCGATCATTAAACAAAGAATTGCTTTTTGCCATAATAGAAGTGGTAGTGGAACTCCAGCGTTAACATCTGGACAAAGCTTAGCAAAATTCAGTATTTTTCTGCACTCACTCAAGTCATAGTGATAAGGAAAATCTATGCTTCCTGATTCAGATCGCTTTAAATCTTGTAAGTGTCTAAAACAGGCGAGTTTCATTTTATAACCTGCCAAGATCTCGCCATTAAGCACTTTAAAAGCATATTCAGTAGCTGGATCATGATATTTTTTTGCAATTAATTCATAGTTTTCACTTCTATAAGTGCTGATAACATCTTTATTCTTAATTTCAATCTTCTTCATTTTCGTCACCATTCAGCAAATCAGCAATTGAAGGTTCTTCCTTGCTCTGATTAGCAAGTTCAGACAGATTCTGACGCCCTTTGGGCGATAGTCCTAGCTGCATACCTATAGAATTTAGCAAGGCGATTGACTCTTTTAATGTTCCAACCGCCGGGTTCTTCTTAAATCCAACAAAATCCTGACCAACCACTGCACCATAATTATCCTGCAAAGATTTGAACACTTTAGATTGAATGCCATTTTCTTTAATGTCCTCATATGCTTCACGATATATTTCATACTGAGAACAATAGTTTTCGACTAAAAATGAGTCTATTCTATGCACTTTGCCAGTAGTTTCTAAAAAAGGTACGATTTTTCGCCAACAGCTAGCCGCAATAGCCCCTAATTGAACTGGTGGATCCTTGGATAGTTTCCCGTCATTCTGCTGATAGAATGTTTTTTTCATTGTCAAAGATCCTCCTTCCCAATTAGTGCCTGCCCCCCCTATGTTAAAATTTGAAAAATCAATTTTTTTGTAAGCTAAGATCAATGTGTGCGCTCTTCCTGGGACACGTTAGGGGGCGGGGGTTGTTTTAATAATCATCGTTACTAATTCATTCATAAATTTAGAGCCGCTCAAATCGAACGACAAGTGCCAATAAATTGATTGAACTTATTCCAAACTTTATTTCTCATTCATTAACACAACGATTGCTGACACATCATTGATCGGCGTTACGCTTTGCAGCTCTTTGCCTTGACCTGTGCCATAAGTTAGTTGTTCCCAGTCAGTCTTGAGTCGGTGACACTTACCGCAGATAACAGCTAAGTTATCAACGTTAGCTTTCAGTGTTTCGTCAAACTCAATTGGCACAATGTGGTCAACTGTCTTAGCAGGCGTGATGACGCCTTGCACTTTACAGTAAGCACACAAGTAATGGTCACGCTCTAGGACTTGTTGCCTTAGATGTGACCATTGCCTTGTCCGATAGAAGTTGTATTGCTGACGCTTATCCTCATTACGATAACGTGTAACCGTGTTGTACTTGTGTGTGTATTGTTTGTCATTGCTACGTGCCCAACGTTGCCGACTAGCCAAGTACTCAGCTTCATGCTCATAGTGATGTTGACAATAGTGGTCAGGGAAAGTGACCATTGCATGGCAGTTAGGATAACGGCATCTTCTTGTCCTTGGCATGTTGCTTTCTCCGTTTCTTTTCCAAACTAAAAGCGCCATGCTGTTTAGCACGACGCTTCTTATCCTTACACCATCTATCTAGCCGGGCATCTGCAGCTACCCATTCAGGCGGCTCGTACCCATAGTTACTGTGTATCATTATTGTCATTTCATACCACCACGACTTACTTTCCAATACTAACTGCTCGTCCGATATCTATTGATTAATCGGATATTTTGCTTGTTTATCATCATCTTTTATTGTTTTGCCGTCTTTTTTCCCAAATAAACGGTTCCTTGTTATTCTCATCTACAACCATAATATCTGTATTTTTATAATTTTCATTAAACAATTTCTCTTTCTCACTAAGGTCGTGTGTTACTACACCTTCTTGGAAATATTCCACTTTTGGAACATTGGATAATTTTAGAATTCCATTTTTATCTTTTATCAATTCAAACATTGCCAATCCAATTTCATTGCTATTCGTATGAAAAATAATGTCAATGCTTTGAATCTCATTAGGATAGTTATATAACTGGGCATAAGTAACTAATAATAGCTCATTTTCAGTGCTTTCCAGATTTGAAGCCTTGATACTTTCGTGCACAAGACTCCAATTCTTAGTGTCTCTTTTAAATGAATCCCATTCTGAATTATCGCCTTTACCCTCTTTGCCATTAATATTCGCACTTGATTTCTTATATTTACTGCAAACATTGTTATCTGCAACTAAACTAGTCACTAAAATACTGATATCGTAAACATTTTTCTTGTTAGAATTAATTATCGAAATGAAATTTGAATCTGAATAAAAATACTTTGATTCAAATTTCATCTTTTTTTGATGATCTTTACTTCCTAAAAGCTCCCGGGGCTGACATGAATGAACATACACTTTCTTTGAAGGTTCAAACGACATTCGAAAGAATAGGTAAAACTTAGGATGGTTATCATCCAAACGTGTTTTTTGTTCAGATTTCAATTGCATTTGAACGCCGTACAACCCAAGCAAGGCTCCTAAATAGCCACCCCAAAATCCAAGCCATCCATCATTACTAGAATCACCCAAAAAAACAGAGTTCAAAAAGTGCATACAAACAAGTAAGATTATAGGTATCACTCCTAGGGCCACAAATCCCCCAATAATTAATTTCCAATTTATATGTGCCATTTCAATTCCTCCAAACTACTCTAACTATACAAAAGCTCCCGCCAATAAGCGAGAGCCAGTTTGGAGATTGCCCGTTTTGGTGCCGTGGACGCGTTTAATGTGCTTGGTAGGGATTTGCACCCTACATAACAACACCATCCTGTGTTGCCTCTTAAAACGTCTACCTATTCCGCCACAAGCACAGCCAATGTAAACAAGACGATGGGAGTTCATGTTATGAAGGTAATTCCAAACACGACTCCAGCCCTATTCAGCAGTTTAGTGACGTGCTTGGGTCGTAAATGGCTCCGGTAGGATTTGCACCTACTCAGTCTCTCGACAACGGTTTTACAGACCGCCACAGCTCACTGTCTCTGTCGCAGAGCCAAACAAGTATCCGCATTGGTTTGCGTAGTTAGCTTTAGCTACGATAATTTTAAGCTACATGCTCATTAACGCCTACTAATTAAGAGCTACCTAATTAGCTGTTAATGCATTACAAGGCATGGGCTAGCACAATGGCTACCAACGTTCAGATGATTTAGGCATATTTTAAACATAATTTTGTTTTAGTATGTCTGTAGATTTATCCTACTGGTACTTGACTAGTCGTTTATAAACGGTATTACCGCTTCAACTACAACACCGACTTATTGAGAATCCCATTTGGTTCTGCTAGTTCTCACACTAACATTTACTTGGGCTTTGTGTCGGCACAACCGTCAATGCTTTTTATCTCAAACTTGCTGCTATAATCTGCATATCGAAACAGCTTTTTTTCACTGCAACCCAGTTGTATTAAAAATAGGTTCAATAATTATTAGGCTATCGTCTAATAACGATCGTTCAGTCGCAGACATGCTGGGCGGAATTATCAGTTCCTCATACACCAGCTTGATACTTAATATCGCCGGTAGGCCTCGAACCTACATCCCATTGTGGCTTACCAATTAGCCCACAGCGATTACCAGTCTGTAATTTGGAGGATTACTTCATGCACGTCAATCACATTTGGCATACTACCAATTTAGCACGTTTGTAGGGGTCAAAAGTGCACGATTAGTGCACGTTTTTATATTTCATACAATCCAAACCCCTTAGCGCAATCGTTGATAAAAGTTTTCTTTAAGTCAAACGCTTTTCGACGGCTAACATTTATCATATGATTTGCAATTAATCCGTCAATTGTGTACTGCTGGTGTTTCTTAAAATATAGCTCATTTATAATTACTTCTGTATCGTGGCCAACGCCGTCTAAACAATCATCAATTACTTCTCGCTGACGCTTCAATGTGTTAATGCGCCGATCATCGTCAATTGTAATTAGTGTATTTAACGCCGTATCTGGGTATTTGTATTGTGCCTTGCCACCTCCAACATTATCATCACGTGGTACAGTTGGATAACGTAATTCCTGTTCACGTTTCTCGATATACTTGTCAATCTTGGGATAGTCACGTAGAATATCTTCAACTTTTCTAATCGTCGTTCGTTTCACTACCAATTCCCCTTTCAAATATTGTAGTCTAGCAGCGCACATGTTTAGGGTTGCCTAAATATATCGTGTGGTGTATATTATAGTTGCTTTAATTCCTAGCGCCGTATTCTCCTCAACAGATACGACGCTTTTATATGTTATACTGACAACGGTCATTCGAGTGGTCCTATGACTGGTCGCCTTAGTAGGCGGCTTTTTGTTTACTCTCGCGATCACTCAACTCCGCAATGTCAGCAATGAAGTCCTGGCCAATTTGTGCCTGTTGCTCATCAGTGCCGCGCTCTAAACTTAATCATCGTCGCCATCTCCTATCACTAGCAGGCCTGTGCCAATTGACTTAAGATCCATTCTATTGCTTCATATGATTCACTCATTTTTAATCCTCCCCGAACGCTTCAAACGCCCGCTTGCGTTCCTCGTTAGTTGGTTCCTTGACGATTATCATGGTAGCTTCATTCTCTCAGCAATTGCTTTAATAACAGGCACCGTCACACTATTACCAGCCTGCTTGTATAATTGGCTGTCACTTAATCCCGCTTGTCTGGCACGATTGAAGGCCCAATCCGGGAAGCCTTGTAGGCGCCAGCATTCAAGCGGCGTTAATTTTCTTATCCTTAGACCAGCGAGAATGTTGGTCTGCACAAAATTATTATCTTTAAAAGAACCTGCAGTAACCGTTGGCGAAATTGTTCTAGTGCCACCTTTGTTATAACCGTGTGGGTTAGATATTATCTTTGGCTCTCTTCCTCCACCTTGCATCGTACTTAATGTTGGCAAAATACCGCTAGGATCATAAATACGTCCCGGTTGTGGATTACCACCAAAATATTTGGTATTCATAAGATTGCCCACCTGCTTCACTTTCGGCGGTTCACTTTCAGCAACGTACGATCCTGATCCCTGCGCTTCCCCGTAACGGGCGGTAAGGGTATTTGTTGCGTCTGCCCGGCGATTAACTTCTCGGTCGTCTTGAACGATAGGAAATACTTGCTGGGTACGTCGTCCTCTAAGATGTCCGACAATGAAGATACGTTCCCGGTGCTGAGGGACGACTTCGGCTGAGTCAAGCACTGACCATTCGACATCGTACCCGATTTCATCCAATTCAATTTGAAGTTTGAGAAAGTCAAGCCCTCGGTTAATACTAAGTAAGTTTTTAACGTTCTCAATGAGTAAGTAGCTGGGTCTATCTTCTTCTTCGAGGTCTCTAATAAGCCCTGTAACTGTAAAAAACAAAGAACTACGCTTTCCGGCAGTGAATCCTTTTTGCTTACCGGCGACTGAGATGTCTTGGCATGGAAAGCCAAAGCACCAGCAGTCTGCTCTGGGTAACTCACTAGCTCTAACTGTTCGTATGTCACTTGCATTCCACACTCCTTTCACGTTATGAATTGCTTGGTAACTCTGCCGAGCGAACTTGTCCCACTCGACCCAGCCAACACATGTATGACCAGCTTGCTCCATTCCTAAATGAAAACCGCCGATACCAGCAAATAAGTCCAAAAACTTCATACGTTCAATCCTCCCCGAACGCCCGCTTATTAATGTTGTATGGCTCATATTCCTTGGCCAATTGCTTGCTATCTAATGCTTTAGCTTTGTTTGCTTCAGCGTGTTGCTTCATGCGCCGGTGCTTCCGTTTAATCGTTGAACGCTTCTTAGTGTGTTTAGGCATCTTCGTCCCTCCCAAAGGTATCATCAAATATTGCTGGTAAAATTGAATAAGCTTTTAAAGCTTCTTGATATTTCTCTTCACTTATCTGTTTATCTGGATTGATGTGAAATTGTGTTGTAGTTTGAATACCATATTTTTCATATATTTCTTGAAATAAATCCCGATACGTTTTAGCATTTCCGGACATAGCTCATAATCCTTCCGGTACACACTCTTTAATGTACGTGTCAAACTGCCGTTCAATTTCATGACTCTTTATGGCTAACTGATCCACTGTTTTTATGTGTTCACTACCAGTCCGGATTAAATACCCACGAAGCCAGCGCAATGCGTCCTCGACGTTTTTACAGTGTGCTAGGGGTACTTCTACCAGCCGATTAATACCAGACTTTTCATCGTAGCTATTTACCGGATGCCCATGGCTGTCTAATGACATCCTGTTAACCTTAACTTCGTATTTGTCACTAGTCAGATGATACTGGTCAATTTTCATATCAATCATGCTTATTTGTCCTCCGTAATGTAGTATTTGTTTTCGTCAATCGCACGAATACGTCTATCAATCCAACTGTTACTCCGTTTTAACTCCCGAGACGTCCTAGTTTTACCCTGCTTGCCTTCCATGACTAATTTAATGGCATTATACTGGGTACGCGTAATCTCCGTGTAATCGTCTGATACAGCTTTGATTCCAGGCATTTTATGCAAATTGCTTAGTTTGCTTGGTGGCACGTTATCCATGCTGCCATATCTCGCTTCTAGCTTATGAATTACTTCCAGTTCTTTAGGCCAATTTTTGCTCGCCATAGGCTAACTTCCTTTCAAGCTCCTGCTCGTAATGAGCATGTATCTCATTCGTACAATTTGGGCATGGTCCAAACGTGAAACCATAACTCCCAAGTGGTTGCTGAACAACTTTACTACCATGACATAATTCACAGCTCATACACTTCTGACTCCTTCCATGTTGTCAAACAGCAATTGACAGCTAGTATCCTTGGTATATAAGCGATCGATTGTTTTGCCATCATACATACTTTCTAATTGCTTACGTGTGTTGTTAGTCGTAATGATGGTTATATGTTTGACTTCGTTATGATCAAAATCGCAACGCGCATTTGCCACTTGATACATCAGTGTCTGCAAATCTTTGTGTACTGGCTTGTAGAACCCCTTTTCAGTTGGCTTACCGCCTTCAGTACCAAAATCATCTAAAACTAGAACATCAACGTTTTGCATGTCTTTTAAAACGTATAGTAACCGTTGACGTACGTCCGGTGCTTCGTATTTCTCATTTACCAGCCGTAGCAATTCAGCTGTCGAGACAAACATTGCTGTCTGTCCTGCGCTCATTAGCTGATACATAATTGCTAGCGCTAATGATGTTTTGCCAACTCCGGGTCCGCCTGCAAGCGCTACGTTGAACTGGTTAGTCTCTAATTGCCTAGCTAACTTAAATGCTTGATTACCAAGTTCTCTAGCTTTAGCTTGATTAGGCTGTTTATCAACCTGCCAATCATTAAAGCTAAATCGTAGTGGCACGCCTCCAGACCAGACTGACATGCGATAGTAATACCGTTTTCGGTTAGCAATTACGCCCGCATTCGCCCGATCAATTGTTTGATGATCCAATTCTTCTTTGGTTGGCAACTTAGTTGTATCAATGCCTCTAGCCGCTACTACTTTCTGAATCGTGGCTTGATTGAATAACTTCGTTACATTTTCCATTAGCCAAACCAGTCCTCTCGTGTTTGTGGCGCTGCTTTGTGACTTTGGTTACTTTGCTGATCTCTCTTAGCCCAATTACGAATGGTAGCCAAGTAATCTTTGTAGTGTTTACCACTAGATTGAACATACCCAGAGACTCGCTCAATACGATCTTGCCAGTCAGAAGGAAACTCCAATTTGAGTTTCTCTAATTGTTCATCCGTCAGTAAGACATTCTGGTATTGTCCATATTTGTGTCGTGCTGGTTTGGATTTTCCTGGTTTGGGCTTACCTGGTTCTATATACTTACCTTTACTATCCTTACCTAACCTATCCTTACCTAACCTAACCTCGGTATGACAATTGCCTACCAAGTGTCCGTCATTTGGTTGACAGTTGGCTGACACTTGACTACCGATGGGCAATTTACTATAACTAGCGTCTTCATTTAGCTCTAATTGTTTAAGCTCACTAGTATATTTCGTGGGGTGCTTACGATCTGATCGGATGTAATTATGAATATGCCAATCTTTAATCACAGTGACGCCATTCTCAAACGGAATAAGGTACTGCTTGGCTAACAAAATTTTTAAATCATCATCACTTGAACCAGTCATCCGCATAATGGATTTCGTATTACCCACAAACCCATCATCATCAGCATGCATATTCAAATGAAAATATAGTAGCTGAGCTGACTTAGGCATATCCATAAACAAATCAGAATCCGTGATCGTATTACTAAACATTCTCCTTTGTGCCATCTCTTAATCCTCCCTTATTTACTAGTAGGCATTCCACCCACCCGGTGTATTAGTCACTGCTGTATTTTTTAGTTCAAGCCAATTCGTTTTAGTGTTTATAAATCACATTTCAACACTATATTCAATTAATCCCAGCTTCTTTAAATTTTTCATAGCACGTGAAAAGTCATTAATGCTAATGCTGTTTTGACTTAGCAATTTGTATGTGTCACATTTTCCAAGTGCCAGTTCGCCAATTATCTGAATAGTCTTCAAATCATTTTGGCAAAGCAACCATTTTTCATATAGTGAGTTTATGTTTTTACTAAGATGACCAATGTCTGTAAAGTTTACGCTGATTCTGTATCCATTTTTAATCATTATTTCAGCTCCCTATTAAACATCCATGCATTCAAGCAAAACGCCATTGCCATATTATTTTGAATTAACAACCATTCTGGAGTTAATTCTTGTGGATCGATTGATGCAATCTGCGTAATACCATGAAGAATACAATCCTGTTGTTCTAAATAAGGTAATGGTTTTTCCATAACTACCGTCCTCTCTTTCTCAGCACTTGCAAACATTTCGAGTTAGCGTTAACATATACGCACACCTTGAATTGTTTTCTTGCTCCCTACTCTTGTAATCCACTCCAGTAGGGAGTATTTTTGTCTTTTAGCTTGCAAACGAGACTGCTTTGGAATAGAGTAGATATTAGTGTTAAGCATCTCTTCCATTAGTCCATCGTTAGCCGTTACTAGCGATGGCTTTTTTGCGCTCGTTTCCACTCGTGGAGTGGTAAAATTGATACTTCTTGCATGATCATTCCTCCTACTTGAGCACTTGAATACCATTGGTAATAATCTCGAATTGCTGTCCATTTTGTTCAACTACAGCCACATCTTTTTGAGTGCGCAATGTGAACGGGATTTTTTTAATATCCACTACTTTGCCAACACCGGCTTCTCGTATTAATTGGCCGCAACTATACTCAGCCTTGTAACTCACTCGATCACCTACATGAACTTTCATGATTATTCCTCCATTTCTAATGCTTCTTGCCAATCAATGACATATCCGCCACCAGGACACTTGCTAACTGAAATATCTTCTTCTGATAGTGTGTTGATAACGCCGACACTAATTCCAGACTTGTTCCAGATGATTGAGTGATGGCCTGACAAACTAGCAACATTCATTTTAGTTATTAAATCATTTGCTTGTGCCTTGTCAGCATTGGCAACTAATTTATTGCCAAGTCCAACAAATGCATCTGTGTCTCTTACCATTACTTTTCCTCCTTAAATTCCAAACCAGTTTCTAATCTCTCGGCGCTTGTACCACACGGTTGTTAGCGCCCAGGTTAATACCGCTACTTCTACCATGGAAATTCCTCCTTATGAATTGAATCATCATCTACCCGCCTAGGTTTTAATCACTTAAATTTTGATGATTCAATAACCATTTTTCGACTGCTGGAGCGTACCATTTGCCATCTTCTTCTGGCTTTGGGAAGCCCTCTTTGTCGCGATAGTGCTTGTCGAATGAATCTACTTTGATACCAAACTCAGAGTAGAAATCTTTACGTCCAATCATCTTGTGATCAACAGCCTGCTGAATACGCCCGTCCGCAACTCCCTGCTCATATGCTTGCGTGAAGAGTTTCGACAAAGCACTTATCAAACTGTCCATCCTGGTCACTCCTTTCGGTGTATAATTTTGTTATCCCAATTGATCGAGGTGACAAATATGGATGGTTTGGATAAACTGATGTCCGATTTTGATCGCATGAGCAACAATGCCAAAGAACTTGATGGCGATCATAAAGTTTCCTTTGAGAATTTATTTACCAATGATTTCTTGAACAAATATACAAGCTTCAAGACAACAGATGATTTGCTAAGCGCTATCCCGGCAGATAACGTTAAATCCTTTGATGATTTTGATAAACCTGTAGTTGACGAAATCATTAACAAAAATTCACAGTTTTCAAGTTTTACTGAAATGCGAGATGAAGCTATTGAATTTTATGTTCTAAATGGCTTATCTAATGGAACTTCATTTGATATTCAGTAATTTTGGACATCGTATTTTGAAGTTGTTTGACCTGGTCTGATGCCTCGTCAAGCAGCTTTTTTAATTCATCCAAACTTTCAATTGTTACATTTAATTGTTCCATCTAACTCACCTCCTATGCTGGCTGTTCATTTAAGTAAAGGTCGCTCATACCAAGCATGTCCGCTGCTTGTGCTAAAGCGTCATAGTTTGCCATTTGAACTTCGTTAACTGCGCTTGGCGACCACTCACCACCGTTAACCCGAGATTTAAGGTTAGGGTTCAACATCGTATCGTTATACTCAAGCAAGAATTTCAGTGCTTCACGTACATTTTCAAATTCCATTGTTTTACCTCCTATGCTGGCTCTTTGTCGAATCGAAGTGACATCTGTCGAATGATTGTCTTAGTTGCTGTAGATGGCTCCCAGTCGTTGATGAAGTCCATTACCATCTGGTAGTCCTTCTTGCGTAGCATTGACCGAGCGCTCACGTTAGCAATCTTCTTGACGCCACCGTTAATATCCTTAAATAACTCGCCACGTTGTTTCTTCGTAATGTGCCCATAACTGTGAGCTACTTCTGACACACGTTGGTTAACCCGGCGACTAAGCGCACTATATTCAGGATTAGGAATAACTTGGTTCTCTTTTAGGTCTTTCACATCGCCCTCTACACTGTCTAGGCGCTGATTAGTTTCCTCATTGGCTTGCAGCGCCAATCTGGCAATCTCTCGTGGCGATGTTGGCAATTTTGTTTGTTCTTCCATAGAGTTGAATGCCTCAATGTATTTGAGCTTGAACGCATCCGCCTTTTTACCTGTAAACCCGAAAGCAATGAAACTGAACCCGTCACGATTCATGTAATACATTGGATTAGATTTACCACTTCGGTCTTTATAAAATCCCTTGGAAAACATCGAATCGTACTGAGCCGAATTTTCGGCTGAGTCCAGTTTGTTTTGGATTGCCTCCATAACATGCTTATGTTGCTTGTCAAATACCTCTGCCACTTGCAAGCTACTAGTAACAGCTTGCTTATTCTTCATAATTACTAAATCATTCATGCGGATCATTCCTTTCTATGCTGGTTGTTTTTGTCGCGTTAATGCGACTTTTTCTGTTAAAAAAATATCAATCACTTCTTGATTTGTAAGAGGAATAAACTCTTGCATTTTTCTAATTTCGTCAATTGTAAATTTATTTCCACCATCCTTAAGCTTTCTGGACAGAGTGCTCCGGTTTATCCCTAATGCCACTGATAAAGATTCATGTGTGATATGGCGTTCAACCATCAATCCCTTGAGCCGGTCAATCTTAATATCTAACATATTAATACTCACTTCCTTTAAGTCGCATTAATGCGACTTGATGAACAAAGTATAATTCCACCTGTTGCGAAAGTCAACACAAAAATCGCAAAAATGCGATTTTTCTTTGTTGCATTTTTGCGACATGATGTTATACTTTATTTATCATATTAAGGGAGGATGTATTACATGAACGTTGGTGATAGGATGAAATCCATTCGAAAACAACAAGGAATTAGTGCTGACCAACTAGCAGAATCAATTGGTGTTTCTCGTTCAACTATATTTAGATATGAAAAAGGTGATATTGAAAAAATGCCAATTGAGGTTGTCGCTAATGTGGCTAGTTCCTTACATGTTTCACTCATTGATTTAATGGGAATATCCAATGATAGTATATCTGAAAAAATAACTGAAATTGTTTCAAAATTAAGCCCTGATCGTCAGCAAAATGTTTACAACTACGCTGACAATCAGTTGAAAGAACAAAATGGTAAAGTCGTTAACTTGCCACTCGTTGGTAAGTCAGCCGCTAACCCTACTGAATTGACTTATGGCGATGTAGAAATTGAACACGACGACTTCACAGACGTTCCACACGGGGCAGATACAGCCATCCGTATACAAGGCGATTCGATGGAGCCACTGATTCACGATGGTCAAATTATCTTCTACCATCAGCAAGAAGAAGTTGAGAATGGTGAAATTGCTATCGTTGAAATTGATGGAGACGGTGTTACTTGCAAGCAAATTTACTACGACTACACTTCCGATGAAGTCATCTTACGATCAATTAACAAAAAATACGAACCACGTCATGTTAAAGATGACCAGGTACGTATTATAGGCAGAGTTATATTATAGGAGCTTATTGCTCCTATGCTTTTACACCAAAAAGAACGCATGTTCTACATATTTAGCGGTATTATACTTACATAAGACCAGATACGGATGTCGGTAAAAGCTGAAATTCTATTTTTGGAGGAATTTGTTGTGGAAACATTAGGGGTATTGTCTTTTTTAGTATTTTTAATAGCAATTGTACTATTTATCGTGTCGACAATTGGATGGATTTTTAAGAAAGCTAAAGGCAAAGAACTAAGCAAATGGAAAAAGACGTCTATATATTCAATCGTTGTAGTGTTTCTTTCTTTTGCACTGCTATTATTTGCTGGAATAAAATCAACGAGTACATCTTCTAATGACAAGTCAAACGCTAGAAACACAACAGTTAGTGCTTCTTTGTATCAAAATAAAGTTGATAATGTAACTACCGTAAAGGGGACAGCCACTCCCGGAGCAACTGTTCATTTCAAGCCTACTAGTGAAGACGGAATTTCAGACACTGTAAAAGCCAATAAAAAAGGAAAGTTTAGTGACGATTACCTTGTTTCAGGAAAATATACTGTTTATGCTACATATCACGGTTATAAAAGTCCCAAGTCGCAATTGACTATTACTGAATATAAAGATTCTGACAGTAGTTCTAGTAGCAGTGACAGTAGTTCAGATACTAGTGATTCATACAATGCAACTGAAGGCGAAAATAACGCAGAAAAATATACTTATGGTGATTTTGTCAAGTCTGATGATTGGGTTGGAAAATCATATCATATTTCAAAGGCTGAAGTACTTCAAGCTGACGAAAAAGATGGCCAAACAGTCCTTCTAGTATACACAGACGATGATCCAGACCATACGTTTATGGTTGCCTATGATGGTAAAACACCAGCAGTCGAAGACGATTATGTGGACATTCAAGGTGTTTTTTCAAAGAGACAATCATATGATACCAAAATTGGTGGTAGCAACACCGTACCATCACTAGTTGCTAGTAAAATAACCGTTACTGGTAAAGATTCAGACTAGCTATGGAATTGCATGTAGGAACGTACAGCACACACGTGTTCGACTTTACCATTGTAATTGGTATCATTTGCTTCATAGCGCTATTCGCCATTTTAGCTTACTGGATCCACAAACGAAAGTAGCACCCTCGCCCACTACCAGCCTAGCGGGCAACATGCGAGCGTAGTTCAACGGTAGAACGTGTCCACTCCAAATAGAGTTCCCCTGCTCTTAACACCTACTATGCAGGTTCGACTCCTGCCGCTCGCATTGTACGTTAATAGCAAATAATTATGGAGGCACCTATGAATATTGATATCACAAAACTATTAGATTGGGGATTGATAGTACTATCTCTTTACTTAGTTGTGGATACACTTCTGCAAACAAATCATAACAACCCCTACAACATGTTTATAATAACCCTCAAATTAATAGTTGCCATCATCGTGGGATTGTTTGGTATGTACACAACTTTTTACAACATCTATTGAAACTTCTGTTAACATGCGAGCGTAGTTCAACGGTAGAACATGTCTATCCAAGGTAGAGTCCCCGCTCTTAACAACTTCCAATGCAGGTTCGACTCCTGCCGCTCGCATTGTAACAAATAACCCATACTACCGCTTACTTTAGCACGTACATCACGTGGGCGTAATTCAATGGTAGAATAACGATTTCAGCCCTTCTCTCTCGTTTGAAATTGTTATGTAGGTTCAATCCCTGCCACCCACTTTTAAAAGAAAGAAGGTAAGATTATGGATAAAGATATGTCGAAATACGAACTCATAGATAACATTACTAATGACTTAACCTCTTTTATTAATCTGTATGCTTTCGTTTATCTTACAAAAGATAGCTACTCAAGGAAAGAATATGACCGCATAATCCAAGGAATGGAAAGAGATATGGTTGATCGTCTTAAGCAAAAATAATTGTAGGTACATTCTAATTAACTGTTGAGCCGACCAAAACCCATTGTTGGCTCTTATGCGAGTGTAGTTTAGTGGTAAAACGACAGCCTTCCAAGCTGTAGTCGCGGGTTCGATTCCCGTCACTCGCTTATAAATATCACTAAGGATGTGAATTTAGATGAGTTTAAAGAATATGATTGAGAATAATCACTATCCGATTGTTTTTGTTGGATCAGGAATATCAAAAAGGTATATTCAAGACTCCCCCGCCTGGATAGATTTAATCGAAGAGTATTGGAAACAAGAATTCCCTAATGAAAATTTATACACTTTTTTTCACAACCTTGACTTAAAAAACGGTGATGCAACAAAAGATCAACAAGATTTTATCGCAAATACTAAAGCCATGGACCGCATTGAAGAACATTTTAATGCTCTATTCTATCAAGAAGAGAGAGATGTAACTGGACTTACAATTAAGGAAGCACAACAAAAAAGACTCTCCCCATTTAAGTATGACCTTGCCAATAAATTTTCAGATTTTCGCCTAAAATCTGATATCGACACCTCTGAATATAAACTATTTAAACAGTTTATAAATAAATCTCGTATGATTATTACTACAAATTATGATGAATTTATTGAAAAATCTTTAAATTCCATTAATAGTAAGCCGAATGTTTATGTTGGTCAAAACGGCTTATTTGACAATAATGCTGGCTGGTCCGAACTATATAAAATACATGGTAGTGTCACAGACCCTCAAACAATCGTAATTAATTCAAATGATTATAATAAGTACGATGAAAATTCAATTCTGCTTAGTGCAAAAATTTTATCCTCTATGATTGACTCTCCAATCATATTTCTTGGATATTCATTAACTGATAGAAATATTCGAAAACTTTTAAATGACTTTTCCCAACAGTTGCCCGCCGAAGATACACGAAAGTCGGCCAATAGAATCTACGTCATCCAATATGAGAAAAATCAAATGGAAACAACTGAAGAATTGGTATCCGATCCAATATTAAACTTTAACTACACATTGATAAACACTGATAATTATTCGAAAATTTATAGTGATATATCTAAAATTAATGAAGGAGCATCGCTCTACGAAGTAAGAAAATACCAAGATTTAATCAGAAAAATAATTGTTGATTATGGGAGTCGCGGTTCACTCGAATCTGTTCTCGTATCCCCACAAGATTTGTCTGACATTTCTAATCAGATTGACCAGGGAAAACCTATCGTAGTCGCTATGGGTGATGCAAAATACTTCTATGTATATCCTGATTTACTAAGCTACATTAAAGATTACTTTAACGAAACAAATAATTATTTACCTGCTGTTGCCTTATCATTTGTCGCGCACGATGGTAATCGGCTTACTAAAACTCCATTTTCTAGATATCTAAAGTCAGTTGATCAATCTTCCTTGAAGCTAAAAGATAATGATGTTGAAAGACTAAATCATAAAATTCAAAACTGTCCCTCTCTTGATAGTATCATTAATAGTATTGGTAATTGGGCACGCATTGACATCAGTTCAATTGAAGAAGCTAAGAATATTACAAGCCGTTCAAAAATGTTCATGGTTTTAACCTACAACTTAAAAAGATTAGATAAAACAGACTTGCATGATTTTATTCTTAATTCTGCTATTCCACTATTTGAAAAATCTGTTAAAGATCAGACTAACTTACGTACTGATATCAGAAAATTTTTATTGGGATACGATCTCTTAGTAAACGGCGATTTAAAAGAAATAAAAAAACCGGCTCAGAACCCTTAGGGTTGAGTCGGCAAGCCAGTAGTAAAGAGTTTACTTTCAGCATTGACTCTTAACTCACAAATAATATTACCTTTTTAAGCATTCAAAGTCAATCTTAATATATATTTGTCAAATCATTTAAGAGACGAATTGTCAGATTGAGTACAACATATAACTTATGTGTCACTCGCTTATACCCCGTAACGGGGTATATATTTTAAATAGAATAGAACATACGTTTGGAAACGACAACCTATTGTTATTTCCAGTTGGGGGGGAATGAAACATGTCAGTAACCAAACTTAATAATGGTAAATGGCAAGCCCGTGTCTCTTATAAAGATGATGACGGTAACTATAAGTCGGTTACTCATTTAGAAAAGCGCAAAACTGACGCTGTTGAGTGGGAAACTAAAACTAAAAATGCTCTGCTGGAAGGTGCTGACTTATCACGTAGCACCGAGAGTCTAAAGCATTACTTTCTTGATTGGATCAGAATATACAAAACTGACGGCGTATCGCGTCATACTCACGAGCTGTATATGGGCAACTGGCGACACATCTCCGCGTATTTTAAAGATCAACCTATGAGCGCAATTAAACGGCCGGATTATCAGAAGTTTCTGAATGAATTTGGCCGCAGTCATGGAATTGCCACATCTCACAAGCTTCATCAACAAGTACACACTGCAATCAAGGACGCCGTAGCTGATGGTATTCTAAAACGAGACTTTGCTTACAAGGCACATGTCACTGGACGCCCTCCCAAGCCCGTAGAGGAAAAGTATTTGACGTTGTCCGATTATAAGAAGCTGCGTAAATACCTCATTAACACAGCCGATTATGATCACATGACTATGCTAATGATGCTGTTTCAACTAGAAACTGGAACTAGGTTCGAGGAAGCTGCTGGCCTAACGTGGGATAATTTGGATTTGAATAATGGAATAGTTCACATTAAACAGCAATGGGACGCCCGTAGACAGACTTTTCGTCCAACTAAGGGAAATGGGCAGGCCGATGGAGATATAACCATAGGACCCGCCTACTGTCGTTTTATGAGGAGCTATCGTAATACGCAGAAAGATTATTTAGAATTACACGAAATGAAGAATCCTAAGAACCTCGTATTTTGGTCTAAACTAGGAAAAATCGTGGGCAATGGGAATGCAAACGAAGAGCTAGGACGTATTTGTAACCGTCTAAAGATCAACAAAGTTACAACACACGCCATGAGGCACACACACGCTTCGATTCTTATCTTAAATCATGAGTCCCTTCCCTATGTTCAACATCGCCTTCGACATCAAAAACTAGAAACGACCGTTAACACCTACGTCCATCTTATTGAAGAAGAAAACGGCGTGTCAGATAAGAAGGCTACCGAGCTAATGGACGAAGGATTTTAAAAATGATAATTTTATGATTGCTGTAGTCCTTGTGCCGCAAGGGATTACAAAATTATTTGTTAATTTTTCTTCCAAAAACTGCTATATTTTGGCTACTTTTTTCGTTTTTGGAAGAATCGTGGAAGAACATATCGTGTTTGAGTGGTTTTCGAGCATAAAACAAAAGCACCAAAACGCCTTTATATCAGCGTTTTGGTGCTTTGCCGTTTCTCTATATTTGTCAACTTATCACCCGCACGGTAGTTACTCCACCATAGGTAGCACGTAACAAACCATTGGTATTAAGCCCTTTGCGAAAAAGAGAGATATTTTATTTACAAATCGTGGAAGAGCACAAATTAATTTAATATTGGTCCTTTTTTTTGATGTTTTGCTTTCTCAACTATTATATACCAACTTATTATCTTAAACACACAAAAAAAGTCCCACACCAGCCAATTAAGGCTAGTGCGGGATTTGTTTCGTTAATTCACGTACTATAATAATTTTAAATTTGGACCTTTTTCCTTTATTTCTGAAATTTGTATAGCGCTAAATAAAGAATTTAAAAAATCAAACGATAATCCTTCTTGATAGAGTGCATCATCAACACTTATCCCCTCCGAATTTAAATACTCCAAAACTGTTTTAATAAGCGTCGGAAATTCTATCGATATTGTATCGTCTAATGGCTCTTTTTTTCTCCACCCATTTCTACTTATTTGTTGAAAAACGTGTGTCATCTCACTTTGAGTTAATAATCCAATTTGCTTTCCACGAATAGCTAAAGCCTGTATAGAAACTAGCCAATGTGATTTTAACGACTTTAAAAATTCTAAATTAGTAGCTACCATGTCCATCAGAATCCCTTCCTCAGGCATCAAAAATAAGCTAGCAAACATTTGTGCCTCACTTTCAACCCTCTTATTTTTTTCACTAGATTTTAGGATACTTTCTGAATATCTTGAGTGCAAAAAGACATGTCCTAATTCATGAGCTAAACTAAAACGAATTCTAACTGCACTTTTTCCTTTAGTATTAATGATCACATAAAATTGGTTATCCACTACTTTTGTCAAGGCGTCAATGCCAGCTATATCTTCATTGGTGAAAATGACTCGTACACCCATTTTTTCCATTAAGAGGGTTACATTGGAAATCGGACCTATCCCAAGATGGTACCTACGACGAATTGATTTAGTCAATTCGTCAATCTCATCCACATCTACAAGCCGAAATTCATCACTACTAATTACTAAATCACTATCTTTAAAATCCGGCAACTTTATATAACGACCTATCACCTTAAAAAAACTACTATATAAAAATACTAGTTCCTGCATAGAATTTCTGTTTTTTGTTGGAACTGCCGCACTTCGGCGAAAAAAGTTCGCAGTATCCACATTATTCCGAGAATCGCCTTTTAAAAAAAAGTAATAGGGAACTTTTAAAACTGCAGATAATTTTTGGATTTCCTCAAAGTTTGGTACCCTTCTATTACTCTCCCAATATGAAATTTGTTGTTGCTTAATTACTTTTTTATCAGAAATCAGCAGTGCCAACTCAGTTCCCGTTAACATTCTTAATAATCTGGCCTGTTTCAACCTTTCGCCTTTGAATTGGCTCAGTGGTGAATTCATATTACTATCATCCTTTATTCCTTATAAACTCTTTAAATGTGTCAACATCGATTTCCTTAATATCAGCCGGCTTTGTTATAAAGTTACGTCTCAATACAGGAGTTTCTTTGGCCAAATCAATAACGCTATACCATGATTTGTCGTTTTTCGGTATACCCAAGCCAATAAACATAGGTTGTTCTGATTGATAACCGTGATCTAGCTCCAAATATAAATTATCATCATTGAAATCTGAAGTCTTATACTCATTAAAATCAAAATCAAAATAAGATTGAAAATTTTTATTTTCTTGAATACGATAACCGGCAGGAACTGCAGGCTTATTCATATTTTTACATTGGTTAATGGTTAAATGAAAACTTCCTTCATCATTATATATAAGCAAATAGTCGTGGTTTTTGGTCTCATTTGGCTTAACTTTATACTTAAATGGTAGAATCCCTTTATCACAATATTGTTTCATATAAAATTTAATAGCTAAGGACTTCATTCTAGATAAAAAATCTGTTGTTCCCTCTTGACCTGAAATAAAAGGAAAGTCTTTACTGGCTTTGCTAGCTAACATATAGCCTTTGTTTACGACATCTGTAATTAGTGCTCTATTAGTTGGAACAATAAGTTCTTCTAATTTTTTTCTTGGATTTTCTTTTTGTATTCTGAAACCATCATCTATTTTCACTATTACACCGGCTTTCTGTAATCATTACAACAATTATACAATGAAAACATAATTTTCACAACAAACTAAAAAATTCTCACACCAGCAATTGCCAGTGTGAGGATTTCGTCTATTTGATAATCAACTTATTACCAGGGTGAATCATAGAATAGATCGTTTTACCATTTTGAGTAGCCAACGTATATACGTTCAGGCCGTTGCGTTGGGCAATCGCCCACCATGAATCACCGTACTTGACTGTATAATACGTGTGAGAATAACCAGCTTTAGAATACCACCTGCCAATTACCAGCAATGTAGTTTCGCAGTAGTGAGTATTAAAGTTGCACGATTTCTCATGTATTCCTATGATAATAATGGAACCTAGTAATAATCTGGTTTCCTCTTTCGCTAAGATACTTTCTCTTATGTATTAGCCGTCTGCCTTTACAGCAGGCGGCTTTTTACGCAAAAAATCCCCCACGCCGAAGCGCAGGGGAATTAATCAAGTTATAACTATCATCTAGAAACTACACTAGAGACAATTAATATTATACTTATTACTTGCTATTCTGTAAAGTCTTGTAGTTATCTAATTAGCTATATTGACAGCTAATAATGCTAAATCTAAACTCTCACTAACAAAATATACAGGCAAGCAACACAAAAAAATCTTCCACTCATCAAGCAGAAGATTATCCTCATCACTTCCGGCACCACTAACCGACAATCTTGGGGGGATTTGAAAGCTGTGATACTAATAACAGGACAAGGGACATAATAACACTTGTCGGTTTATATCACAATACCGAAAGTAATCTATAGAAAAATATTAATAAGTCCTTGTTATATTAATCAGGTTTAATGTATAATAACTGTGTTCTTTATTATCTTAGGAGAAACAGAACACCCATTTTATTTATTTAAACATTGGGCCAGTCTTGACTGGCTCTTTTTTATATATTTTGTTAACAAAAAATCCCCCACGCCGAAGTATGGGGGACTAGAACAGTTCACGATTATTATACTACTTTTGGCTTGCTTGTGAGGCGGATTCTGACGCCATTTCAGTGTCAGAAGCTGCAGAACTATTCACTGCAGCGACTGTGGACGTTGGTGTTTGCGCTTCGTCAGCAACCGCATTAGCGGTCGCTTCGACTTGACTTTCCTCGTCACTTTTAACTGTTGGTACTGTCACTGTTTGAACGTCAGTAATAACGCCCAGCATACCGAGGATCGTTAATACGGTATTCAATACTGCGATAATTGCTGACCAGTCACCAGTAAACTTAATGCCAAACATGGCAAAGATTTGTTGAACCAAAACGATCAGTAACGAAATAATTCCAGCGATCAATTTACCATTCAAGCTTCCATCAGCATTCTTAAAACTAATTTTTCTCATTTCTTTTGGTTTCCTTTTCATATAGATGTTTAAATTCCATGTCATGACCATCTAGCCGGCCTTCTACCTTAATGACCCGATTTTCAATCGCATTCATTGCTTCAGCATTTTGCTGCCTCACTTTTAAACTTTCATCGGTAAAATGGCTCAGCCGCTTGCCTAAATCGTTAAGCGGGATACGGACCGTCTTATTTAGAATCCAATTAGCTAGTACACAAATACTAGCGACAATGGCAACAATTGATCCCCATTCATCCCAGCCTAATCCTAATAGTGTATGCAATTACCGCACCACCAATCGCTGGCCAGGATAGATAGTGGTGTAAATTGACTTGCCATTCTGGCTAGCTAATGTAGTCATATTTAGGCCGTTGCGTTGTGCGATTGCCCACCAGCTGTCACCATACTTAACTGTGTAGTACGTATGAGTTGCGCCACTCTTTACATATTCCAGCGTATTACTTGCCGGGCCGGTTGCTAGATAACCATAACCATTAAAACGTGGCTGACGTACCCAGCGATAGCCACCTTTAATAATGGCTCGGTCGGTCTTGACCGTGGTTCCAGCTGGCAAAATAGCAATCGCATTTGATGACGTTGACACGCCTGCGCGTAGCTTAACCGCCGTCTTGAGTGTGTAAGTCTTTGTTTCTTTGACCCACTTGGCCGAGGTGGCTGGCTTGTAAATGTGTTTGTTGGCTTTTCGGTTGTTGTCCTTAACTGCACCTTTATTAGTTGGTTTTACCCTTGATTTCTGACCAGCTGTGTAGTATTTGCTATTTAATTGGCTAACATCGAAGCCACCATAGCTGATACGGAACTTAGCCGTTGATGACCACTGCCATGCGTGGTTAGTTGAATACCAGTTCTTGCCGCTAACCACATATGGGTATGCAGCAATCCAGCCAGTTTTACTCTTGATGGTCATTTTATTGTTAGCCCACGATCCAGACGTATAAATGTCGGCACGATAACCAAACTTCTGAATCTCTTTCATGAATGCTTTGTTATTGACGTCGTTGGTCGCTTTGGATTGGTTATTGGCTTCCTGTGATTCTACGTCCGTTGCCAATACTGCGCCCACCGGTAGTCCTGCCGCTTTAGCCGTTTGACCGGCAAAGTCAGCTTCAGCGATTGCTTGTGCCTTAGTGGCGTAGCGCGCAAAGTGGTAACCATTGATATACATTCCCGCTGCTTGGACATTTGCGATGTTGCTGGCAGCATACGGATCCTTGTACGTACCGCCTTCACTAATCTTGACCGTAACAGCCTTAACGCCAAATTCATTACGCATGGAAACATACTCTGCCGTTGACATATAGCCATTATTATTCGACACATCGACCATATCCATGCGAGCGGCGCTGGCATTTAGTCCTAAAAAAAGAGCCGCCATAGTGGCCGCTCCGGATAAAATTAATTTATTTTTGAGTTTCACTCTTATCACCTCCCCATTATTTAGCGGCTGGTGCCACGTATTCCTCGCCGGTAATCGTCTTGTAGTCATCGGACGTAATATGTTCTAACTCAACTGCTTTAGCTACCATTGCTTTGGTCCATAAGTTCAATTCATAAAAGCCTTTAACAGTCTCAAAATCTGGAAAATTCATATCGCTTTGCTCTCCTTTAATAAACATTAATTGATATACTGATTTTGCATTCTGCTCCTGTAGAACCGTAAGTGATTGTTCATCCAGCATCTGTTGGTAGGAA
>SKES01000056.1_pt1 | contig 113849 bp, 127 predicted proteins | sample 4826851 | NCBI WGS metagenome assembly SKES01 (sample SAMN11008803, study PRJNA524170) | human gut metagenome | biome: Human fecal sample; material: Feces; isolation source: fecal sample from pouch patient p52 | host: Homo sapiens | place: Israel: Tel-Aviv | collected 2016-09-04 | reverse complement strand
ACATTAATAACTTATATTCATTAACTAAGATCATATTAACTATATTATTTTTAAAAAAGCTTTTCATATATGAAGGAATTTTATTTCTTTCTTTTTTATAAAAGTTCACCATACTTTTTGCTACCCTTAAGTGTTGCGCCCTTCTAGCTCTCATATTATCTATATTAACACTTTGATCAGAGGAACCTATATTATAGTTATATACAGGTTCATTAAGTAATAATACATTCTTAGCTTTTAAGAAATAGTAAATAGAATATTCAACATCCACATAAAAACAATGTTCATCTATTTTATAATTATTTTCCTTTAACAAAGTAGTCCTGTAAGTCAAACTATGCATTGCTACCAATAAGTCTTGATAAATATCCTGCAGATTTACGAGTTTATTATCAACAATACTCTCCTTATTCGAAGACTTTAAATAACCTATTAATTTTTTATGATTATTAACAATATTTACTCTATAATACGGTGACATAACAACATCAGCATTGGTTTTCTTCAGATGACGTACTAATGCTATGAAACCTTGTTTTTCAACACTATCATCAGCATCCACCATTTTTAAATACTCGCCCTTAGCTTCTTCTATTGTCTTATTAATTGTAGAACCATGTCCTCCATTTTTTTTATTAATTAACCGTATACTATTAGGATATCTATTTTCATACGTAGCTACAACACTTTGTATGTTATCTGTGGAGCCATCATTAATAACTAAAACTTCTATATCATTTTTTACTTCATCAATGAGTAAACTATCTAAACAATTAGAAATAATTTTTGCCGCATTATATGCAGCTACCCCGATAGTTAATGTTTTTTTCTTCAATCTTTTTCCTCTTCTTTAATCTCCAAAATTTCATCAATTTTCTTATCCCAATTAACAGATTGAAAGAAACGTCTGGAATTTTCACTCATCTTCTGATAATTGACAAGTATTTTATTTAATTTTTCTAAAATTTCTTTTTCTTCTAATTTTGAAACCGTATACCCCATTTTATACTTTTCAAAAGGATATTTTAACCCTAAGACATCAGTTCCTAGCATTGGCTTACCAAATGCAGAGTATTCATAAATTTTATTCGGTGCACAATATAACGCATTTAATATTGAATTATTACCAACTCTTACTGGAAAATATGGTAGTAATCCAATATCTGCTTCTCTTGTTATTTTCAAATGATTCGGTGATGTTATATATGGTATATATCGAATATGGGGATATTTTTTACAAAGTTCTTTACTATATTTATTTTGTTTTCCCATTATATAAAGACAAAATTTATCACTTTCATTTTCAATTGTCTTTGCAAATTCATCTAATTTTCTATCTTTATCAAATACACCTTGATATAATATTTTTAATCGTTGATCACTTCGCATTGTCTCTATAATATCTGATATTCTTGAAGTATCATCATCTTTATTTTCAAAGTTAATTTTATATGGTTTATTTGGGTAAAATTTTAGGAGTTTTTTCAAGATCCCACCATACCTTTTGAATATAAGCTCTATTTATTTCAGGTACCACTATCTTCCAAGCATGATGGGCATATTTAGTTATATTGAATTTAAATAAATTTTTTTTAGGAATTAAAGGGAATTTTGGCACGTATTCAACTAATTCCATTAATTGCATAACATGTTTGTAATTAAGCAAATCAGGTCCAATTTCTCGAACAGTTGCATCCGTAGTTGTCCAAATAATATCATTATTTTTCATCTCCTTCTTTACCCATTTTCTAATTAGCTTTCTATTTTCAAAAAATTTATAAGTATTTTTAAAATTACCATTTGAAGCATATGGCAATAATTCCAAAACTTTTAATTTATCACCATAACTATCTAATACATTATTTTCATCTCGAGTAATTATAGTGGTTTTAACTTTATTAGCTATTAAAGCATCAACCAGACTTCTAACAGGCGGAAAATCGCTAATTTCTCTATTATGTACAATTAAAACTCTCATATTTTTCCTTTTCTATTTGATATTTTTTATTACGGGATGGAAATTATATCCAGCTCGTGTGCCTTGAAAAATAATATTCAATCGTTCTTTTTTATGATCTTTGCTCTTAAACAGAATCCGTCCACAATGCAGAACTAAACGAAAATATTGATACATTTGCCCTTGCAATCCCATTTCTTTAAACAAAACAACTTCATTTCTATATGCAAGTTTATATCGTTTTAAACGATCAACGCTATCTAATGCAATATTAGACCCTTCATTCAATTTAGTTTCATGATACACAAGACTATTTGTAACCAAATAAGATGGAAATTTTTGGGAAATTCTTTGGCTATATTCCAAATCATCCCCCCAAATAAAGAATTCTTTTATAGGTAATCCTACTTTTTCTACTACTTCTCTTGAGGTTAGAAACGAAACGAATGTTCCCATTTTAATTTGAATAACCTTTTTTGAGAAATCATTTACTTGCTTGGTAAGTTTTATCTTAGGTATATTCATTTTACATACTTCTCCATCTTTCCATAGGGCTTTACTTACCAAAAAACCAAAATTTTTTTTCTCATTTACTACATTCATTAATTTTTCTAAAGCGGAAGAAGTTGGAATACAATCATCATCCATTAACCAAAAATATTTATATCCCATTTCATAAGCTAGTTTTATTCCCTCATAAAAGCCACCAGCACCACCAATATTTTTTCCAGTCGAGTGATAAATTATTTCGTTTGAATTAATTAAAGGCTGTAACATTTCTAAAGTACCATCAGTACTCATATTATCAATAATAATGATATCAGCTTTTTCTGTTTGCTCTTTTAGTCCTTTAATACATTTTTTTAATAATTTTTTTCTATTATATGTAACTACTATCGCTGCTATATTATTCATAATTTTTCCCTACAATTTAAAAGTGTGTTTTAGTCTTTATTCCCATCTTTCTTTTTATAAGAAAAATAGCCTTTTTCACATTATTCTTACCGCCAATCTGTCCCCATGGCATTTCAACATATTTGATTCCATTAGTTTCAAGCCAAACATCCATTAACAATTCTGAAATATATCCATATACTCTTGCTTCTTGTACAGAATAATTTGAAATATCTATTATATTTTCTAATTTACTCAATACACCAAAAACAAAATTACAATATGATTCAAAAACCTTTTTACGCATTATGAACATATTAAACATATGCGCTTTTCTTCTATGCATTGCTTTATCAAAATTTGATAAATATTGTGGATAATTTTGGGCAACTACATCTCTCGTTCTATCTAAAGGTTCCCGATGATGAGCATGTATATAATGAGAATAATTTGTCTCAATATAATAGTTTCTTTTTTTAGGAAGGATTACATCATATTGAGTTAGTAATTCTTCTATTTTTTTGATACTAATAACATTACTTAACGTATACGGTTTCGTATCAAAAAAGAGACGACGATAGTGGACAAGACCTACTGCATCTACATTTTCCAAATTCTTCCAAGCCCAATAAACAGCGGTCAGTTCATTATAATTTGGATTCTTAAAAGATATATTATCACCCTCGTCGTCTCTTTGATATTTAATGTCTGGTTTATAATTTTTAGCTGCACCTACTAACACAGGCATATATCCATCAGTATTTGGCATTGGAAATTTCTTATGTGCAGCAACTAAAATTTTTATTTTCATAAAACTCCTTAATAAGCCCCATTCGGATGAATCATAACTAATACGGTCTTAATAATCAATTTAAAGTCTTCCCACAATCCAGAATGATTGATATAAACAATATCAAGCCATACCATTTCATCAAAGTCTGCTTCATTTCTACGCGTTACTTGCCAAAGTCCAGTACACCCAGGCATAACTAATAGACGTTGTTTATCATAATCCGTATACTCTTCAACTTCAGAAGGAAGAGGTGGACGTGGTCCTACTAACGACATGTCTCCGATCAGAACATTGTATAATTGTGGTAATTCATCAAGACTATATTTACGAATCATATGCCCAATTTTGGTAATTCTTGGATCATCTTTAATCTTAAACATAGCTCCATTGACTTCATTTTGATCTTCTAATTTATCCAGCATCTTATCTGCATTAACAACCATGGAACGAAACTTCCACATTCTAAATGGCTTTTCATTCTTACCAATTCGCTCTTGCGAATAAAATGCTGGGCCACCATCTTCGTGTCTAATTCTAATAATTAGATACAAAAATAATGGTGATAGAAGAACTAATCCAATCGCACTGGCTACGATATCAAATAACCGCTTAACTGTGTGATAAAAAGGTCGATTATATACCTTCTTAGGATTAACTTTCAGTCTTTCCATCGCCATCATTATTCCTCTTATCCTCTTTTTTACTTAGTAACTTACTTAAAAACCAACTACTCCTAAAGCTGTATTATAATACTTCTTTATTTCTATGATTAAAATAACCAAAACTTCTTCTTTTTCTTAAGTGGTCGCCAATTCAATTGAACATTATCGCCGTTCACAATTGCGCGAGCATTATCTTCGAATTCTTGAGCACGTCCACTTCCAAATTCATTGCTCAACTTCTTTAATGCTGCACTATATTCATATTGTCTCTTAGGCAGATCATGAGCATCGGATGCAAAGCAAGCACATTGTCCAGCTTCAATGAAGCGTCTACTCATTTCTTCTATTTTCTGGCCAAATGTTCCAACATATGAACTAGCAGTAATTTGAACTAGACAACCTTGCTCAATTAATTCTTGCAAGATATGTGGCTCTTTTAAGATTCTACTGTTACGTTCCGGATGCACAACAATTGGTGTAATACCACGTTGTTGAATGCTAAAGATCATATCTTTAGCATAAGTTGGTACATCATCACTTGGAAATTCCAATAACATGTATTGTCCCTCTTCATCTAAGAAGAGAATGTCATCATTATCTAATGCATCAGGCAAATCGCCTGAAATACGCACTTCTTGCCCAGGAAATACTGTTAATGGAATCTTTGCTTCATCAAGCATATCTTGAAAGTTCTCAGTTAATCGAATCACATCATCTTTGTGATTAAGATATTTTCCATTTAACGTATGTGGTGTACATACTGCATGTGTTATACCATCTTTTACAGCATCCCTTGCCAACTTAATTGATGTTTCCCAATCTTTTGATCCATCATCAATTCCTGGCAAAATGTGACAGTGAATATCAACTAAAGTCATAATTACTTCCTAAATTTAGAGAACAATCCTTTTTTCTTTGTATCTTCTTCTCCGTAGCCATAACCATAGCCGTAGCCGTAACCATAGCCATAACCCGCATTATCAGAACTTACATCATTCATGATGTAACCCAAGATACGTGCCTTTGCAAATTCAAGCATTTCAACAGCACGCTTAATGGCCATCTTTTGCGTCTTCCCTTGGCGAACTACTAAGACAACCCCATCTAAGTGACTAGCAAGTTCTTGTGTATCAGATACTTCAAGAACAGGAGCTAAGTCGATAATAACTAAATCGTAGTGTTCTTCAGTAAGTTTAACAAAGTCACGCATACGCTTAGAACCTATCAGTTCTGCCGGGTTAGGTGGCATCGGACCAGCCGTTAACACGTAAAGATTATCTACGCCGCTCTCTTGTACTACGCTATCAAGATCAACTTCCTTAGCAGTTGAAGAGATAACCGTACTAAGACCAACATGATTACTTAAGTTAAAGGTTGAGTGCACTGTAGGTCTACGTAAGTCGGCATCGACCAATAAGACTTTACGACCTGCTTGAGCATAAGTAACAGCAACGTTAGCAGCCACAGTAGATTTACCTTCACTAATATTAGCAGAAGTAAATGCTAAAGACTTAATGTCATGATCCACTGCCATAAAGTTAATATTAGTACGAACAGTACGGAATTGTTCAGCTATTGGACTCTTTGGCTTAGCTACAGTGATTAACTTAGCACCATGTTTAATAGTTTCATCTGTACCACGCTTTTTCTTAAATAATGGCATTTTGTCCTCCTACTCTTATACTCTACGTCTCTTAGCTTGTCCACGATTAGTCATATTTGCACTCTTTTTAATAGTAAATGAAGATGACAAGTGGAAGTGAGCAATTTGACCTAAGTTAGTTAAGCCTAATTCACGAGTTAAGAATTCATCGTCACGAACAGTAGTATTACTCATTTCACGAATAATAACTACAGCAAAGCTCAATACTAACCCAACTACAAATCCAGCTAGAGTGAACAACTTAACGTTAGGTGAGGATTGAACACCATTAGTACCATTTGCCACAATCGTTACGTTATTAACGCTCATAATAGTAGGAATTTCTTTACGGAACGTTTCAGCTACTGCATTTACTTCTGCCTTCGCCTTAGCTGGTGTATCGGCTTCCGCTGAAATTGAGAAGACTTGTGATTGTTGTTGGGTACCTACTGAGATACTCTTAGCAAGTTCACTTGCAGAAACTGAATAACTCTTACCGCTTCGTTCAATTACAGCTGGTTGAGCTTTTCTTACTAATCTTCTTCTACCATTTTCATCAGTTCTGTACACTGCTTTTTGTGCTTTTTTCACAACAACAGTTGGATTGGCCAAACGATTAGAAGCTTCTGTTAAGATCTTGTTACTTGTTACAATGTCTTTATAAGTAGTAACCATCTGCATGTTAGCTTGTTGAGTCGCATAAGCTGCGTTTGGATCATTGTTACGACTCTTTTGGTTAACTAATAATTGAGCAGTTGAAGTATATTTAGGAGAAATTACAAATTCTGAAACTCCCCAGCCCACTAAGGCAAGACCTACACTCCAAAGAATCAATGCCCAGATATGCTTACGGCAAATGCGTAATAATTGGGTAAGATCGATTGTATTTTCTTGTTCTTGTTTTTGTTCCATATCTCTTTCCTTATACTATTACTATTGATTCATGACATAGCTGGCACTATTAGCAGCAACTCGTACCTTAGGAAGACCTAATGCTGCTCTTAATTTATCAGACACTCTTTGCCTTTCTTGTCTACTTACTACTTCGATTTCCATAGTACCAAACTTAGGATTCTGAGTTTGCTTACTTACACCTTGAGCATGATCTTGTGACAAGTTATCTGTTGCATGTCTATAATCCATCCCGATCTTGTACATTTGATTCATAGTCAAGTCAGTTTGCATTTCACTTGAGATTGAATTCAAGAATTTAGTATTAAGTAATGTAGTAGGTGAGATAGACTTCTTAAGAAGTGCCATGACAACACGGCGATCACGGTCTTGACGACCATAATCTTGACGTGGATCCCCATGTCTAAGTTGAGCAAAGGCTAATGCCTTCTTACCATCCATATGGTAGGTCTTACCTTCTTGGAAGTGGTATCCCATATTGTCGAAAGTCAATGGTGAAGTTACATCAATACCACCAACTTGATCAATAGCCTTCTTAAGACCACCCATGTTGATCATAATGTAACCGTCAATTGGCACACTATAGTATTTATCCAATGTCTTAACTGTTTCACCAACTCCGCCTAGTGTATAAGCAGAGTTAATCTTCGTTACTCCATATTGTGGGAAATCTGGGAAGATTGCATTTGAATCACGTGGAATAGATACAATTGACGTACTATTAGTCTTAGGATTAATTGCCATCATCATGATGGTATCAGTACGTCCTTTCCAGCTACGTCCCATTGCTCCAGTATCAGTACCGAGCAAAAGAATATTGATTGGTTTTTTCTGCGCTAGCAAATTATCAAGATTACGTCCCTTGTTGCTCTTAGTTGTCTTAGCAACGGGAGTATACATATTTTGCGTGGTATCGCGTAAATTCTTATAAACCATACCACAAACAAAAAGTACAATGACTACAATAACGCCGATCACAATCCAGAACCAATGCCAAAACTTACGATGGTGATGACGGTGATGTCTATGGTGGTGATGGCGACGTACATCATTATTTGGTTGATTATTTTCTGCCATTTTGATCCCCTTATTTATTTATACAACTTTCTTATTATATACTCATACTGCTGTTTTTTACCAGATCTGTAACGGTTTTCTAATCTAAATAATCGTGTTTTTTCATATTATATTAAATATGTAATACAATTAACTTACATACATTTTTAATAACGAGGTGTTTACATGATAGATAATCAACCTAAAAAAACTAAGGCCTATATCGCAGGCGTTAACTTGAAGGATCCTAACTTCGACTACTACATGACTGAACTTGCTAACTTAACTGAAGCAAATAATATGGAAGTAGTTGGTCAAAGCTCACAAAACGCGGAATCAATCGTTGCCGGAACTTACTTCGGTGTCGGCAAGATTAACGAGATTAAGTCGATGGCCCAAGGCTTGAAAGCTAAAGTCTTGGTCTTAAATGATGAATTAACTCCAGTACAGATCCGTAATCTTGAGAAGTTAACCAAGATGCGCGTGATTGATCGAACTGAATTAATCTTAGAAATCTTCGCCAGTCGTGCAAGAACTAAGCAAGCTAAGCTACAAGTTCAACTCGCCAGATTGCAGTACGAATTGCCACGTCTTCACCCTTCCGAGAACAACCTGGACCAGCAACGTGGTGGTGGCTTCTCCAACCGTGGTGCCGGTGAAAGTAAACTTGAATTAAATCGTCGGACAATCGGTAAGCAAATCTCTGCTATTAAGAAAGAACTCAAGGCTGTTGCCAGCCAAGAAGAGATTAAATCAGCTCGCCGTAATCAAAGTCGCATCCCTAAAGTTGCTCTTGTCGGCTACACCAACGCCGGCAAGTCCACAACAATGAACGGCCTACTCCGCGAATTCTCTAAAGAAGGCAGCGACAAGGAAGTTTTCGTTAAGAACATGCTCTTTGCCACTCTGGACACCAGCGTGCGTCGTATTGATTTAAAAGATAATTTCAGTTTTATCTTGTCTGACACCGTTGGTTTTATTTCTAAGTTACCACACAACTTAGTTGAATCATTCAAGGCAACCTTGCAAGAAACACGCGACGCTGATCTTTTGATTAACGTGGTTGATGCATCCGACCCTAACATGGTCCAGATGATCCGCACTACACAGAACGTGCTAGACGAGATCGGCGTTAAAGGCATTCCAATGATCACCGCCTACAACAAGGCCGACAAGACCGACCGCAATTATCCACAGATCGAAGGTAGCGACATTCTTTATTCAGCAACTGATCCCAAGTCAATTAAGCTCTTGGCTGATCTCATCACTAAGCGTGTCTTCTCTGATTATGGCAAGTTCAACCTCACACTTCCTTTGAGTGCAGGTAAGGAACTGGCCTACTTACACGAGAATGCTCAGATCTTGAGTGAAAACTATGAAGACGACGGCGTCCACATCGAAGCCAACATTGCACCGGATGATCAAGGTCGTTTTAAAGAATATCTAGTCTAATTATAGGAACGAATAATGAAAAAACATAATTTGCTGGTAATCGCTGTTGCGTTATTCGGGTGTGTTGCACTTAGCAGTGAACCTGTTCAAGCAGCCAAATATTCTAAATCAGAAGCTAAGAAAGTTAAGTATTTCCAGCGCGAATATCGCGGCTTGAGTAAGACCAAATACAACCGCAATACCATTTACCAGCAAGCACCCAACTTTGCCGATCCTTTTTCACCAGGGACGTTAACTCCTACATATATTCCTGATACGATGGGCTACATTAATTACTATCGTGAATTAGCAGGACTGCCGGCTGAAGCTAATCATAACGAAGACAATCAAAGCGCCCAAATCGGGGCAGTAGCGTTAGCTTCCGTTAACGCGGCCGCCAACTTGAAGGCCCATGGCCTACTTGACTATCTTCGCCCTAGTTATATTAGTGAATCTGATTGGGATATCGCTGAAAGTTCTACTTTAGGTAATATCAACTTCTTGGATAACGCCGGTAGTACCTCAGCTGGTGAGATAGTAACGGATCTGATTCGCGAGGATAATAATATCGCAGGTACTGGGAACATCGGCCACCGGGCCATGATCTTATCTACTCGCGCAACGCGGATGGGAATCGGTGCGGCATACGGCTTAAGCAACGATATGCTCTATTCTGTGGAATACGGACTATTTGCCGATGACATCTTGCGTACGCCCGTGAAGAAGCAAGTTGTTTATCCCGCTACCACGGTCTTTCCCTATGAATTAATTGGCAGGAATACTCCATGGTCGTATGCAACAACGAAGAAGATCTCTGGTACACCGAAGATTTATATTACTGATTTATCCACCAAAAAGAAGAAACGTTATCGCGCAACACAAGTACGCAATTTTAACACGATGTTTTACGGTGAAGGTTATACCACAACGATCACGTATCGCCCAGGTAAGATTAAGTTAGTTAATACACATAAGTACAAGGTACAGATTGGCAAGCATTATACATACTCATTTAGATTTTTTAGACAGAACGGAAAATTAAAGTAGATACAAAAAGAGTCTGGGAAATAAGTCTTATTTTGACTTAAAATCTAATTTCTTAGAAAGTAAAAATACTGATATATCAGCATTTGTTTAAATGCTAATTATCAGTATTTTCTTTATTTTAGAGTTTTTCCCAGACTCTTTAGAATATGTTTAGATTTATTATTTATATTAACTCCAACTTTAACTAAAATAGTTATTAGGCTTAAGTGGTCGCTCCCTTAGGCTTAGTAACTCTTCGTGACTACACACCCCTCAAATTCTGAAGTTACGGAGGTGACAGTCATGAATAATTGGATAGACTGGAGAGTTAGCGCACCATGATCGTGCTTACTATTGCAGTAAGAATTATCCTAGACGCTTTGGGCAAATTTGCCATTCGTCTAGCGATAGCTTACGCGACAATAAAAAAAGCTAATCGCAAGGATTAGCTAACAACACAGTCATCTGAGTTACGATCGGAGTTAGTGAGTCCCATTCACTAGCTCCTTTTCTTTTATAATTATATATTTTTATTGCTCAATTCGCAATTATTACACTAAATGCCACCCTAATCAAGGTGGCATTTGTTCATTATAATGATTCTACAATTGTTCCTATTGATGTGTTCTAATTAATCACGACGTTTACGATCAATTAATCCTAAACTTGCAAGTGCAATTAAGGCTAAGCCGATTAAGCCGGCATTGCTCTTCTTTTCACCAGTTTGTGGCAAAGTATTCTTATTGTTGTCAGCTGCTTTATTTACAGTTGAAGTAGATTTCTTTGAACCATTAGTTGCTTGAGTGCCCTTTGGTGCAACTCTGTGAGAAAGCTTAATAGTGTGAGTACCTGTCTTTTTGTGTTCAACACTACTATGGTTCTTCTTAGCTGCTTTATTTTCACCATGTGGCTTAACAACTTTAGAATTATCATCCTTACGCTTGTCTGGATTACTTGGTTTCTTTTCAGGCTTTGGATTTTCTGGTTCATCTGGTGTTGGAGTTACAGGATCTGTCTTTGGTTCTTGTGGATCTTTTTTATCCGGATCAACTTCTGGCTTTACTGGATCTGGAATGATTGGTTCAGGATTTACCGCATTTGACTTATAAGTAATTACTACAGTTACATTCTCAGTATCTTTATTAACAGGTTCTGAAGCAACAGACTTGCTCTGAGTTCCATCTACGTAAGAATCATATCCAGCAATTTGTGGCACATCAAATTTAGTCCATTCACCACTTGTTGGAGTCCATGACGTAGCCTCTTCAGTACCATCGACATGCTTAGTGACTTCACGCTTAAACTCTACAGTTTGCTCTTTAGTACTTGTGGTGCCATCAGGATTTTCAATAATAATTGTTCTGGTTGGCTTCTTAGTTTCAGTAGTGTTAGTTGGAGCAACAATATGTAATTGATATTTGCTGGTCATTAAGTCTGCTAAAATATTGCCATCTTTTTCAGCATGGATATTTTCACTATATGGATCATATGAACTAGCCGGAGACAAACGCAATGTGATTTTAACAATATTATTATCAGTATCTTGCTGAGCATCCCAATCATGACTCAATTCGCCAATATCGTTTTTAACATTATCTGCATTAGTTACTTGATTGAAGTATTGGTGCAAGTCATCTAAGTTAGTAAAGATGAAATTCAATCCGCGTTGGCCAATTTGGTTAGAATTATCATCAGCTCTAACGTAAGTTACATAATCTGAATTTTGACGTCCAGTTACATTGTTTCCAGATTTATCAGTCCAAGTTTGATTATTAATCTTAAGCAAATCTTGAAGAGCTTCACCGTTTTGACCATTAGCAATCACTACAATTGCTTTATTTCCTTCAAAGTCATTAATTTCAAAAGCATTTCTAGCATCTGGTAAGATGACCTTATTCATTGAGATAACAGCTGGATTGGTTAAGTTCTTAAACATATTCTCAACGCCGCGAAGCACTCCTACACCAGCCTTACCTTCAACATAACCAGCAGGAGTAATTCGTTTAATATTACTTAAATCCCAATTATCTAAGTTAATTTGCTTAGCGCCAGAGGAGTTGAACATCCCTTCAGCAATTTGTAATTTACCTGTATTCCAGCCACTCAAGTCAATGTTAGTTAACTTAGGAGTATTATAGAACATTTGACGAGTATCATGAACATTCTTGGTATTCCAATGAGAAATATCACCAACAGTAGTTAATGAAGTATCACCCGCAAACATCATTGCCAGACTGTAGTTTTGTTCAGTATGCTTTAACCCAACACTACTTACATCCCATTTAGAAAGATCTAATTTTTCAAGGTTCTTGTCATTGGCAAACATGTAACTCATATCAGTTACTTTACCAGTGTTCCAATCATTAACGAAGCTTAAATCTTTTTGTAAGAACATGTTAAAGAACATGTAGCTCATGTCAGTTACATTGGAAGTATCCCAACCGGTTAGATCTAATTTACCGTCATCTATATTTTTTAAATCATAGAACATGTAGGCCATATTAGTTACCTTGCTAGTATTCCACTTAGAAAGGTCACCCAAACTAGTTAAATTAGTCTGTCCGGCAAACATATATAGCATATTAGTTACATTGGAAGTATCCCAATTGCTTAAATCAAGTTTAGTCAAATGTCCTAAACTCTCAAGACCTTTTGGATCATAATTATCTGTTGTTGGATTGTTAAAAGCAGCAAACATGTATGCCATATTAGTTACATTTGAGGTATTGAAATCTTCAAGTCCTTTAATAATTTTAAGCTTTGGATCATTAAAGAACATGTAACTCATATCGGTAATATGACTAGTGTCCCAGCCAGTTAGGTCTATACTTTCAATATTCGGCATATTAGAGAATAGATTATTAAAACTGGTGATACTTGGTGAAAAGCTAACACCGCTTAAATCAAGAGTAGTTGCGTTGGAATTCTTAGCTGCTCTAATAACGGCATCTAAAACTTCACGGGTAATATTTTTAGTACCATTAATATTTACGCTTTGTAATTTAGTATCTGCAAAAGCAAACATTACGTTTGTATTAGCATCTGGTGCAAACTTGGTATTACTAAAATCAACATTTTCCAAGTTATTTGCACCGTAAAACATTGTGCTAAGATCTTTTACTTTTTCTAAGTTAAGACCAGATAAGTTAACACTCTTCAATGAAGTATCATTAAAGAACATACCGCCCATATCTGTAATATGGCTAATATCAAGACCGCTTAAGTTAGCGCTCCCAAGGTTAGGCATGTTAGCAAATAAACCATGTAAGCTAGTAACATTTGGTGAAAGATTAATACCGCTCAGATCAACAGTCGTTGTACCTGTATTGCTGAGTGCCTTTAGATATATATCTAAGATGCTACGTGGAATACTCTTAGTGTTAGTAATGTTTACACTCTTTATCTTTCCACCAACCCAGTCAAACATATTATTGGTGTTGGTTACTTTACTTAAATCCAAGCCGCTTAAATCTAAACTTTCTAGATTACTATCTCCAGAAAACATGCCACCCATATCTGTAATATGACTAATATCAAGACCGCTTAAGTTAACGTTCTTAAGGTCAGGCATGTTAGAAAACAAGCCATGTAAACTAGTAACATTTGGTGATAAATTGATATCACTTAGGTCAGCAGTGGTTGCGTTAGAGTTCTTAATTGCTCTAGCGTAAATTCTTAATATATCATCAGTAACATTTTTAGCATTTTTAAGATTTACGCTCTTTAAATTGTAGTCTGCATATGAAAACATGCTATTTGTATTAGGGTTGTTAATAAAATTCCAACCACTCATGTCCACATTGTACAAATTATTTGCACCATAAAATAATGAGGACAAGTTAGTCATATTTTGAATATTCCAACCACTTAAGTTAGCATCATTTAAGCCAGTATCACCATTAAATGCACCAGCCATACTAGTAACTTGGCTTGTATCTAAATGACTTAAATCGACACTCTTTAATTTGGTAGAGCCAGCAAAAGCATTGCTCCAGTCTCCTTTAGCATAGACTTTATTTTTATCTTCACTGCCTTGATCATCAATCACAATACTGGTTGCGCCATTTTTAGTAATGTTTTGAATTAAATCCTTAGTAATGAAAACTTTGTCGATATCTGTAATCTTTCCAGCCTTGATAAAATCTTCTGTATTTGGAATGTAGATATTTTCTTTATCACTACCATTGTATTTATTTAAGGTGTACTCGTGAGTTTCATCATTGAGACTACCACCCCAGTCAGCAACGTTATATTTGCTGTCATTTTGTGTTTTAGGTTGAGTAGTATTGCTAGCAACTGGTGATTGTGTATTTTCTACATTTTGGTCAGCTGATTTTTGAGTTTGGTTGGCAGCTGGGGGTACTTGACTTTGAGCAGTATCAGCCTTTGTTTCACTAGATTCTGTTTTTTGAACTTGTGTATCTTTTTTATCTGTAGTTGATTGAGAAGTTTCTCCTGTATTATCTTGTTTACTATTTTGAGGAACTTCTACTGTTTGAGCAGCATTCTTTTGAGCACTACTATCTGAATCATTCTGTTGAGTGGTAGTGGCATCAGTAGATTTATCCGTTGAAACTTGCATTGCTTCAGGTTGAGTATTACCAGTCATTTCATCAGCGTTTACTGTTTGACCGTTAATTCCCATAAAAGTGATCCCTATTAATACTGAAGCAGCACCAATAGTTAATTTACGAATTGAAAAATGAGCTTTTTGATTGTTCATTTGCATAAGTTTCTCATTAAAGTTGTTTTTAGATAACATTTCGCATCGTCTCCTCATTCACTTGATATACTCGAGTATACTATTTTCAGTTTTTAAAACAATAGTTATGTAATTGGAAAAACGCTTTAAAGCCGGTTGTTTAGCGAATTATTAAATTTTAGATTTTTTGTTATTTAAAAGAGTAAATAAAAAAGGAAGCTGAACTTTCAGCTTTCCTTTTCATATTATAATATTCTCTTAGCAATTGTAGGCTCATTATAACTAGATACATTTTGCAAAATGGTTCCTTGTTCAGGAGTAGCCGCATTGACATATTGATTATTACCAATATAAATTGCAACGTGATATGGAGCGGTCTCAGAACCCCAAAATACTAAATCCCCTGCTTGAAGTTGGTTAAGTGGAACTGTTTGTCCCACTTTAACCTGATCATAAGTAGTACGAGGTAAATTAATTCCTGCAGCATGTTGGTAAACATATTGAACTAAGCCAGAACAGTCAAATTTATCAGGTCCTGCAGCTGCCCAAACATAGGGCTTACCCACCTGCTCTTTAGCAAGGGCTACAATTGAAGCAGCTTTACTTGAAGCTTGCATTGAAGAATTTTTATTTTCTTCATTCTTCTTAACTGTCTCATTAACGATTTGATTAGCCTTTTTAACTTTTTCTTCTTTAGTCTTATTTGTATTATTATCTTTTAATGCGGCAGAAATTTTTTTATTAACATTCGTAGTTGTTTTCTTAACTTTATTAGCTAAAGTAGCTACCGATGTCTTTTTCTTCGTAGCTGTCTTAGTAGATTCAGTTGCTTCATTGACATCAACGGTATAACGCGCTTCAATCCATTCACGCGTCCCTACTTTATACCATAGATTACCCTTACTATCGACAGCTGTCGCAGCTACATTCCAAACAGAGCCATCTTTAGCACGATAGCCCATAAACTTACCATTTTCATAATTTGTCCAAATATTCAAACTTTTACCAGGTAAATAACTAATCTTTACTCGTTTAATGGCAGTAAAGTTTGCTGCACGGACAGTTTTAAGTGATGTTATTGCAGAAACGCCTGTAACAGAAAGCGCTGCAGCCGCTCCCAATTTAAATAATTTGTGCTTTGACATAATTCAATCCTCTTGGTAGCGAAATCAATCCCACTATTGCTCTCATTAATGACTCCATTATCACATGTGCTATAAGAAAGCGCAAATAACTAGGTATTATTAAAAAAGACACATCACGAATTGTGAGGTGCCTTTAACTTTATTTCTATTGATTTTAATTCAAAATACGTTTAGCAACACTTGGGTAGAAATAAGTGCTGATAGTTTGCTTAACTACACCTTGTCCAGGAGTAGCTGCATGAATATATTGATTGTTACCGACATAGATACCCACATGGTAAGGAGCACTTGCCGAACCCCAGAAGAGTAAATCACCTGGTTGAAGGTTATTCATTGAAACGGTAGTACCTTGCTTTACTTGATCATAAGTGGTTCTACCAATATTAACACCAGCTGCTTTTGAGTAAACATATGAAGTAAGACCTGAACAGTCAAAACTATCTGTACCTTGAGCACCATAAACATAAGGCTTACCAACTTGAGCAGAAGCTAAAGTGATAACTGATGATGCATCCCCAGTTGCTTGAACTGACTTCTTAACCTTCTTGGTCTTATTAGCTGCAGCAGTGGTGGTAGTGGTCTTCTTGGTAGCTGCATTTGCTGTCTTAGTTGATGCAGCACTAGCATCAGTTGTAGCATATTGTGCTAAAATCCATTTATTTTCCCCAATCTTGTACCAATTACGGCCCTTTGAATCAAACTTTTGCTCTAACACTTCCCAAGTGGTACCGTGTTGTGCACGTTGGCCGGTGAAGTGACCGCCATTGTAGTTGTCCCAGATGTTAACACCATATCCTGGAACATAATTAATTGTAACTTTAATTGTGGCAGCTTGAACATTAGCAGTAGTTGAATCTGATTGAACAGCATTTACTGCAGCCACACCGGTTATAGTTAAAGCAGCAGCTGCAGTAACTTTTACGAAATTGTTCTTAATATTCATTAAGTACTCCTGTATCTATAATACAAAACTAGATTTCTGCGGTAACGAAAATTCTATTAAACTTAATATAATTTAAAATCTTAAAAATTATTTAACACATCCAACAATGTCTATAATAGTTGCCTTATGTTACAAAATAGTTACAAAGGTAATACTAATTTAATAAAAATAGTTATCCTTTTCATATTTCTGTTGTAGAAATATCCACTATGCTAAGAAAAAGTAAAAAGAGAGCTAGAAATCTTTTTTCTAACTCTCTTTCTTAGATATATGTATTTTTTGTTTTTAAAAGATGAATTAACCGATAACACGCTTAGCAGCTGATGGGTAGAATGATGCTAAAGTTTGAGTCTTAACATTTTGACCTGGAGCTGGAGCGTGAACAAACTTACCGTTACCAATGTAGATACCTACGTGTGAGTTACCCCAGAACAATAAGTCACCCTTCTTAAGAGATTTAGTTGAAACTGATACTGATTTACCGATAGTAATTTGACCGTAAGTAGTTCTTGGTAAAGTCTTGTTAGCTGCATTCTTGTAAACATAAGTAGTTAAGCCTGAGCAGTCGAATCCGTAAGGGCCAGTAGCACCCCAAACGTAAGGCTTACCAACTTGCTTCTTAGCAAGCTTAACAATAGCGTTACGCTTTTGGGTTGTAGCTGAAACCTTCTTTACTGAATTTGATTCAGGTGTACTGGTTTCAATAGATGAAGCTGAGTTGTTGGTGTCAACAGTAGTGGTATTTTCAACATCGTCAGCGTGAACAGTTGCTGGAACGCTAACTGCTGAAAGACCTGTAAAGAAAATTGATAAAGCTGCTGTGTATTTAACCAAAGTACGTTTGAAAATCAAAATTAATTGTCTCCTTTAAAAACTGTTTTCTTGTTTTTTATTTATCGTTTTAATTTCTTAATTAATGCCAAATCAATTGACGTTTTATATAATACCTTTCGAATGTTACATAACTGTGTCAAAAAAACTACCATCACGTTAAGAAACAGTTCCAGCAAAAAAACAATCTGTAAAAAAGACCACTTTGTAAAGATTAATGAAAGCTTGCTACCAGCTGATCTAGCGCATTCTTAGTCTTAGATAGATCATCATTAACTAATACATGAGCGTAAGGCTTTAAGTCCTCCGGTAATGCGTTTAACTCACTGCCACTAAGCCTTTCCTTGATTTTGGCAGGATCATCTCCTCGCTTTAACAAGCGCTCTTTTAATTCTTCTTTAGTTGAAGTAGTAATGTATAAAAAATATACCTTATCTTTCAACTGATTAATGTAAGAATAGATTCCTTTGATATCAACAATTAATGAGACTAAGTCGTTCTTTTTCCAAGCGAGATTTAATGCTTCACGACTTGAGCCGTATTGATATGAACCATAAGTAATATGTTCAAAGAAATGGAGCTGGTTAAAAGTTTCATCTGTTTCAAAATGATATGAAACACCTTGCTTTTCTCCAGCTCGCATCGGTCGCGTCGTATGTGTCAATACACGCGGAATGCCATATTTTTCATTTAAATAATCAGAAATAGTCGTCTTACCAGCACCACTTGGCCCCGCGATCAGAATTATTTTTTTCAAAAGAAAGTCCCCCACTTGAAAATATTGCTCATCTATATTAACATGCTTCTGTTTAGAAAGACTAAGACTTTTTATCGTGATTATCGAGAAAGGAAGACAAGCCTATGAAAAAAGCAGATGTAAAAGTTGGCGCCATTGTTGGTGCTAAGTCAGAAGAAGAACTTAAGAAGCCGTTCCAAGGTAAAGTAGAAAAAATTTATGAAAACTCTGCTCTTTTAGCAATTACTTCATACGATCCAGTTGATACCACCGCCGTTAGTGACCTGAACAACAAGATCGTTGTTAACTTCAAGAACTTAAAGGCTGCTCGCGCCGCTAAAAATAGTAAGACTGCTTCAACTAACAAAGTTAAGGTTGAAAAGATCGCTAAGAAGAAAGACGATTCTTCAAAAGAAGAAAAATAATTTTCTAATTGCTTAGTATCCTACGTATTTGCGCAGGATATTTTTTTTGCCTAAAATAAAAAAGATACAAAGTAAAAGAAGGAAAAAGTATGAAAGAAAAAACTAGAACTGTCTTGTATTGGTTCATTCTTATTCAGCCATTTCTCGACCTTTATTGGTTCTACAATGGTAAATTAGCCAATATTTTGCCATTTACTCTGCCAACAATTATCAGGATTTTAGCTGTTTTTGTAATTTTTTGCATGTTTTTTAGCCAAAAGCAAAACTGGCAAAAATTAGGCCAAGAAAAGTGGCTAATCGTTTATCTGGCTCTTTTGATTATTTACTCGCTCTTGCACTTAATCCATGTCAGACATTTCAACAGCGTTAATCCAAGCGACTACAACTACTCTACTGTTAGCGAAGTATTTTACTTAATTAGAATGCTTATGCCGCTAATGGTAATTTTCTTTACCAAAGAATTGAATTTTACTCACAAACAATTTAGACAGGTAATTTCAGGCATTAGCGGTCTATTCTCGTTCACCATCGTGATTAGTAACTTATTCGTCATTTCACTTAGAAGTTACGAAACCGGCTTTATTAGTGCCAATATCTTTGAATGGTTCATTAACCCCAACATTGGCTATTCGCACATGGCTTCTAAAGGTTTCTTCAACTTTACGAATATGGTATCGGCAGTTCTTTTCATGCTCATGCCTTTAATGCTCTATTTCATGTTCAGTCACTTCAACTGGAGGATTGTCACACTAAATATTGTTCAAGCTTTAGCCATGATTGAACTTGGAACCAAAGTTGCCTTGATCGGCTTAATCGGTGGCATTATTATCGGTATTTTGCTTTATGTCTTTCATCTATTTATTGTTAAAGATGTTCAAAAAAATGGGAAAGCTGTCCTCGTTGCTCTTTTAATGGAAACCGGCACAATTGCGATCATTCCTTTTGGCCCAGCAATTCAGCGCTACAATTACGAAAAATATCTAGCTCAACAATCCGACAACAGTTTAACTCAAGCTAAACAAGAATTAGCTCAAGGATTAAAGAAGTATCCTACTGGAAAAAAGCGCAAAGAATTTTTAACTGACTTTATCGAAAAGCATTATCAAGATTATGCTTTAAACAAAAAATTTGTCACTAAGAGCTACCCTTATAAATATGATCCAGAATTCTGGCTTAAGATCATGAATGAGCCAGGCACTTCTAGAATGGAAAACCGTCACGTCGAAAAGGCCATGCTGGATCAAGTACTTAAGACTAACAACAATAAATTAGATAAAGTTTTCGGTATTTCCTATACTCGAGAAACTAATATCTTTAACTTAGAGCGCGATTTCACTAGCCAGGTCTATTCACTGGGGTGGCTAGGCATGTTACTCTTCATTGAGCCATATATAGTTATCCTACTCTATGCCGCAATTAAGTGGTTAATGAATAAACAAAAACGTACATATTTAATTAGCTCAATGCTTTTGTCAATTGCTTTCATGCTCTTTGCAGCATTTTTATCAGGCAATGTCATGGACTTCTTAACTGCTAGCTTTATCTTAGCTTTTGCTGAAGGAAGTTTGCTTAGCGAAGTTACTCGAAAAAAGACGGAATAACAAAAAATAACTGACACTAGTCAGTTATTTTTTTACTTCTGTTTAATAAAACTTGCATCTGGAATGCGAATCAAGTAATAGCGCGTAGCTAAATGACCTGCATGCATCCCTATTCCATTTTGCCAATTTTTCTTATATTTAGCTGTATAAACAGCAACATAAGCACGTTGGTATTTCTTGTCCATCTTCGCCAATTCTTTTTTAACATACGGGATTTTCTCAGCATTAACATCTAAAGAAGTGTTTCCATATGCAATTGACGCATAATCGCTTGACGCAGTTATTTTACTTCCTGCTCGATAAAAAGTATAAGTCTGTGAACCATATTTCTTCTTAGCTGAATTAATTGTCACATAACTAGAATTACCAGTCCCAGTATTCATAATTAACGGATCATATTTAACCGTTGAAGTAATGCGATTGGCATCTTCTAAATCTGGATTATCCATAAAGGTCTGATTAAACATCCAACCAGCAGCAACTAATAAAATGACAATTTCAATTGCATTAAGTAAAAAGTTAGGCCAACTAAAGCGTTTATGTTGTTTAATAATCATCTTAATTCGACGTTTACGAATGTTTTGGATGATAAAGACTAAATAAAGAATGATAGCGACCCATATTAGGATCCCAATAATATTCCAGCTAAACATAAGCAGCCTCCTTTTAATTTATTATAGGTGAAAAATTTAAAAAATTGAATAGTATATATATTGAATACTTGGGTTTAGGGTGAGAAGATATAGTTAAGTACACTAGATTTATTAGGGAAAAATATGGTAGCAATAGCATTTTATTCAATAACTGGGCAAACTGAACGTTTTATTGATAAAATACAGTTAAAAGCCCATCAAATCAGCGATGCCAACCCTAAGTATGACATGGGGCAAAAATATATTTTAATTGTCCCTTCATATCAGGACTTTATGATGGATTCCGTTGTTGATTTTTTGACGTATAAAGATAATAAGAAAAATATCATTGGAATTATAGGTTGTGGCAATCGAAACTTTAACGACCTTTTTGCTCAAACTGCTAAAAAGATCGCAGCAACTTTAAAAGTACCCATTCTTTATCTGTTAGAATTTAGTGGTACTAATCAAGATGTTAAAAATGTCCGTAAAATTGTTCATGATCTTTCTGCAGGACAGAGTACCAAAGAGGTTCAAAAGCCGAAAGAATTACGTGGAAATATTAGCTTTTTGAGTGATTATAGAGATTAAATATGACAAAGAAATATTACGAAGCAATAAATTGGAATGACATGGAGGATAAAGTAGATAAATCCGCTTGGGCTCGGTTAAATGATATCATTTGGGAGCCACGTCATGTTCCAGTAAAAGAAGACAAAAAAGAATTTTTACAATTACCCAGTCCTGTAAGATGTACACTTCTTCATGTGTTTAGCGCTCTTTCATTTTCATCTGGTTTACAAATGAAAAGCGGTATTGAGCAAATTAAGGTAGACGCAATTACGCCTGAAGAAGCAGCAGTCTTAAATGCATTACAGTATTTGGAATCAATTGCTAATAAGAGTTACAGCTATGTCTTACGTGAATTGGCTACTCCAGAAGAAGTTGATAATGCATTTGATTGGGCTAACAATAGTCCTTATTTGCAAAAGAAGATTCACATTTTGAATAAAATTTATCAACGTGGGGATGCCTTGCAAAAGAAAGCTGGCAATGTAATTTTGGAAACAGCTCTTTATCATTCAGGCTTTTTTGCTCCACTTTACCTATTTGGGCAAGGCAAGATGGTTAGAACTGCTGAAATTATCAAATTAGCTCTACGCGGCACATCATTCAGTGGTATTTATCCTGGTTATAAGTTCCGTCTTGGCTATAAAAAGTTAGGCAAAACCGAACAAGAGGACCTTAAGCATTGGATTGATAACTTGTATGATGAACTTGTGAAAAACGAAGAAAAACACATCAGATTACTCTACAAAGGGACAGGTTGGACTGAAGATGCTTTACACTACATGTATTATAGTGTAAATAAAGCTTACTTAAACTTAGGATTCCCAGGGAAATATCCTGATACATCAGACACAATCAATCCAGTTCTTGAACAAGGTGTAATTAAAAGTGCGGTATTTGAAGATTTCTTCTACTACACTAATGATCACAGCTTAAATAAATTCAAAGAAATTAAGTAAAAAAATAACCGTTGGCTAAGCCAGCGGTTATTTTTTACTTCTTAGTTGTCGTTTTCTTTTTAGTAGTTGTCGTCTTTTCCTTACTTTCAGTTTTAGTTTTTTCAGGCTTTTTATATTCACGGACTACGGTCAATTTTTCAATAATTGCTTCAACTAACTTATCAACAATTGCACTGCTATCTTTTTCAACTTCTTCTTCGCTAGCAAGTTGATCAATTCTAAAGCCAGATACATTCACATATTCTGAACGTGTCTCAAAATAAACATTGATCGGATATTCTTGACCTTCTTCAAAGAAATTAGCAATTTTCTTATAATTAGCATAAGGCAAGTTAATAATATTCGTCTCTAATGCAAAGGTAACTGGACGCTGACCAATCACTGCTAACTGGGTTTGTACCAGTGAATCATGCTTATATGCAGCCAAAACTTCTTTAATCATCTTTTCTGCATATGGTTTGATTTTGCTTTTAGATTTACTTATATCAGCATATTTAACTGTCTCAAGATCTTGGATGTAATCTTGATTTTTAATTTTATCATTTAAATCTTTTAAATTAATCTTCAAAATAAATTGTCCTTTTTCTTGGTTAATCTATTACAAACATACTACAAAAAAATTTTTTGTCATCTTTTTAGATACTAAAATCTTACTTTAATATTTTTATTTGCTAAAATGAACAACATGAAACACAAAAAAACTAATTACAAATATTTATATATAATTATTCCAACAGCTTTAATCCTCGTTATGGGCTTAGCTTATATCCTAGTTAAAAATAAAATTGATAATGAATTTAACTGGATTTCAATGAAAGAAGAACAAAAGTTAAATGTGCCCATTGAAAATCAAATGCCAGATTTACCTAACGGCTGTGAAGTAACTAGTTTATCAATGCTAATGAATTATTATGGCATTAGAGTAACTAAAAATGAATTAGCTCAAAATATCCAGCATGTCAGTTCCTTTACCAATAATGGTAAATATAGAGGCAATCCAAATCAAGGATTTGTTGGTTATATGTCCATTGAAAATGCAGGATGGTGTGTTTATAATGGGCCGCTTTATAACGTTGCACGTAAATATACTAACCGTATTCAAAATGCAACAGGGAGCGATTTTTTAAGTATATTAAAGCTCGTATCAGATGGTCATCCGGTTTTGATTATTACTACCACTACTTTTAATCGTGTTAATAATATGCAAACTTGGGAAACTAACACCGGAAAAGTAAATGTAACTCCATCTTCTCATGCCTGCGTAATTACTGGTTATGACAAGAAAAAAAGGATTGTTTATTTAAACAATCCTTATGGTATTAAAAATCAAGCTGTCAATTGGAATAATCTTGAAAATAGCTATAATCAACAAGGCAAACAAGCATTATACATTAAGTAAAAATATCAATGTATTCCTAAGATGAGTCTAGCTGCACGGCTCATCTTATCTGGAGTCCATTGAGGATACCAAACTAAGTTGATTTTGCACTTTTCGATTTGAGGAACAAAAGTGACTGCGGTAGTGATCTCTTTATTCAAAAGCTCAGTTAGCGGACAACCCATAATTGTTAAAGTCATTTTGATTATTGCAGTCCTATCTTCAACCTGAATATCATAAATGAACCCTAAATCTACTAAGTTTACGGTTAATTCAGGATCTATTACTGTTTTTAAAGCGTTATAAATTTCCTTTTCTTTATCGCTCATTTTTTCTCCAATCATCCAATTGCTCCCTCCATTTGGAAACTAATTAAACGATTTAACTCAACTGCATATTCCATTGGTAATTGCTTAGTAAACGGTTCAACAAATCCCATAATGATCATTTCAGTGGCTTTTCTTTCTGGAATCCCACGGCTTTGCAAATAATACAGCTCTTCTTCAGAAATTTTTGATACAGTTGCCTCATGTTCCATAGCAACATTAGAGTTTTCAATTGAATTTGTAGGAATGGTATCAGAAGAAGACATATCGTCCATGATAATCGTATCGCATTCAACGTGCGCCTTCACCATTTAAAAGAAGTTTGCCTTGTATAACATGATATTTAGGATTGCCCATAATCGTCTCTGATAAAGTAGACTTACCCGTCCCATTGGGTCCCATAATTGCGTGAATTTCTCCAGTTTTAAGAGTTAAATTTATACCTTTTAAGATTTTTTTCTGTGTATTTTCTTCTTTATCTTTTACTTCAACATGCAAATCTTTAATTTCTAAAACGGCCATTGTTTATCCCCTAATTTATAAATTATGCTTCCACCTTATCGTAATTTTTTCTAAAATTTAAGACTTGTTTTTTTAAAAAAAGAACCAAACAGCAATATATATTACTGTTTGGTTCTTCATATCTTTATCAATATTCATTGACAAAAACTCAAGGCACATGCATAAAGCATATGTGGACATTAAACTGTTCACATCAGTATGTCCAACATCAGTACTTCCCGTACTTGCCACTTAAGGCGGATGTCCTCTATCTCATAAATATACGCATCTCGCGTTAGTTAATCGACTCGTCAACTTGATATTATACTATTTTTTCCGCTTAAAGTACAGTCCTGTGTTTCTAAAATGACGATATCTTATCTTATAAAAAGCTTCTGTACACATGGTTGAAAGTAAGAAGCCTAAGCCAATTGCGCCTGTAACAATTGCTACACGCAAAATTAGTTCCTGACCTTGAATATAATCTCCAACTACAAACGCTCGAACTGCCTGATACGCAGGCATCCCTGGCACCAATGGAACCAAAGCTGGAATATTAAACACTGTTACGGGACACTTTTTTATTCTGGCAAAAACTAAACCCAAAATTCCAATCAAAAATGCACCGATTAAATTAGATGCCATTCGACCAGCACCTAAACGAAAACAAAACCAATAAGCCATCCAGCCAACTGTCCCACTAATTCCGGACAAATTTAAGGCACGATGCGGCACATTAATTGTTAGAGCAAAGCCAACTGAAGCTAGATAAGAAAACGCAACATTAATTACAACTTCTAACCAAAATGGCATTTTTATCCTCCCACAAACTTCAAAACCAGACCGACGCCACCACCTAAAGCTAATGCACTTAAAATGGCCTCACACATTCTAACGATGCCAGACAGCAGATCCCCCATAAAAAGGTCGCGCAAAGCATTCGTCATCGCTAACCCCGGCACCAAAGTCATCAATGCACCAATTAGAATATTATCGATAATCATTTTTGGATAAAGATAATTTAAGCCAAGTGCCAAGACCCCCATTATCATTGCAGCGATTAATTCCGACAAAAATCGAACTTTAGTATACTTTTTAAATTCATAATATGCCCAAAAGCCAATTGCTCCTACAAGAGCTGCACCGGGAAAATCTACCCAATCATAATCATCCATAAATAAAACCATCAAGGTGGCACTAAGTACGGCCGCACCAATTATCTGCATCCACATTGGAAATGATGGTGCATTAGCAACCTCAATAATGCGATTTTTCAATTCTGATAAATCAATTTTTTTAGTAGCAAATTCTCTTGATAATTCATTTACGCGATCAACCAACTCTAAATTGATATTTCGATCACGAATTTGCTTCATCTGAGATAATTTTCCCCCATCAAGGCTCATAAATACACAAGTCGGTGTCGCAAAAACGCGTGGATCATTAATATCCGCGTTTCTAGCAATTCTGAGCATGGTATCTTCAACTCGATACATTTCGCTTCCGCCTTCAATCATCAGACGACCTGCAGTTAAACAAATGTCTAATACCTCTTGATAAAATCGAGCATCCCGCTTATCAGACATAGTTTTATCCTCAATTCATTGTTTCAATATCGATTGTTTTATCAATCCAGTCACCACGGAAGAAGTCGCGTTCGTGACTTACAATAATTACTCCACCTGAGAAATTGATAATCGCCTTGCGCAATGCATCCTTAGTATCGTTATCCAAGTGGTTAGTAGGTTCATCAAGAAAGAGCAAGTTAGCTGGCTCAAACTGCATTTTAGCTAATTTTACTTTTTCCTGTTCCCCACCGGAAAGCTCCTTTAACGGACTCATTGCTTGTTGCGCAGTTAATCCCATTCTAGCTAAGGCTTGACGCAATTCCTTTGGCTTTTTACGTTCAAATTCTTCTTGCAAGTATTGTAGCGGTGTCATATTGTTGTTAGGCCATGTTAAATCCTGCTTAAAATAAGCAAGCTTAGCAGTAACTGACAAGTCATATGAACCATAGATCGGCTTTAATTGACCTAAAAGAGTCTTAAGAAGGGTAGTTTTACCGATTCCGTTGAAACCGGTAATTGCTACTTTTTCATCACCGCCAACTGAGAAGTTAAATGCAGACTTAACTAAAGCCTGATCATAACCAATAACCAAGTCTTGCGTTTGCAAAAGCAAATTGGAAGCAGTTGCTACATATGGAAATTCGAACTTGGCCCGACGATTATTTTTAGGCGGAGTTAAAACGTCCATTCTAGCTAATTGCTTTTCACGCGATTTTGCACTCTTAGCACGCGTACCAGCTTTATTCTTACGAATATATGCTTCAGTCTTAGCAATCTTGCGTTGCTGGTTAGCATAGGCTTTAAGGTAAGTTTCACGGTTAGCAGCTTTTTGGCGCATCGCTTGCTTTAAGGTACCGGTATAACGCGTAATCGTACCAAAGTCGATGTCGATAATACAGTTAGTGATTCTACCTAAGAAATCGTAATCGTGACTGACAACGATAAAGGCACCTTCAAAATTATTCAAATAATCAACTAGCCAATCAATATGTGACACATCAAGGTAGTTGGTTGGCTCGTCTAATACTAAAACATCTGGATTTTGTAATAATAATTTACCCAAAATAATCTTTGAGCGTTGACCACCTGATAATTTTGAAACGTCATGGTCATAGCCTAAGTCAGCTAAGCCCAAACCAGATGCGACTTGTTCAATTTCAGTATCAATATCGTAGAAATTATTTTCTTCTAGATAAGTTTGCACCTTGCCCGCTTTTTCAAGTAGATCTTCATCACTAGTTTCAGCGTATTTAGTGTAAAGCTCATTTAATTCTTTTTCTTTTTGGAATAAATCATCAAAGGCTGTACGTAAAAATCCGCGGATAGTCACACCTGGTGCTAATTTAGCATACTGATCTAAATAACCCACATCAATTTTGTTTTGCCATTTTACTTGACCATTATCAGGCAAGATCTCACCAGTCAAAATCTTAATTAAAGTAGATTTGCCGACACCGTTTTGTCCGGTAACTCCCATGTGGTCTTCTTTGTTTAACACAAAGTTAGCATCTTCATATAAGGTCTTATCAATAAAACTCTGACCTAAATCTTTAACAGTTAATAAACTCATTTTTTAAATTACTCCCCTGCCGACTCACGCTCTTTTTCGTATTTTTGGAGTGCATCAAGAACCCGTGGCCAATATCTTTTAGGTAAAATTAATTGCAAGCGATCATGATAAATTGGGAAATCGCTAGCTTTCATCCCTGTAATTTTGGCTAATTCTTGATCTGTCAGCTTATATTTATAAACAATTCGCTTAATTTCGACTGATGCATGTCCTCTAAAATAAGACAGGCCGAAGAAGAAAATTGCAAAAATACCTGCAACGATAATCGATACTTGTAAGTTCAATCTAAAACTACGTAAGCAAATAAACATGGCTGCAATAAAGGAAATAATGGCAGAAATTACGCCATAGACAACCGGAAATATAGATTCTTTTTTTTGCATAATTTTCCCTTCTGACTTTGAGACTTGACTGCTACGAACTTACCAAAAAATAGTAAGCTTTGCAACAGAAATTAGACACTGATTTTCCATTATGAACTAAGTATACTTACTAAATGAAAAAATTCATCTAGAAAGAACAAAATTCATGAAAATAAAAAAGATTAATTTTAAAATAAATGATTTAAAAATCGAATTAGTTAAACCACAAATTGAACACGCAACAGATCTTTATCAAGCTATTAAACATGATCAAAAAAGCCTAAGCAAATGGTTACCTTGGGCTTATGACATTAATTCAATTCAAGCTGAGGCTAATTTTATTAAACAGATTCAGAAAAAAGAAGAAATTATTGCTCTAACTATTTTAGTTAATGAAAAGGCCAGCGGCATGATTGATCTGCATCACATCACACCGAATAAAAGAGGCGAGATCGGTTATTGGTTGTCCAGTTCTTATCAGGCACATGGTATTGTTACTCAGAGCGTATTAGCGGTATGCGAATATGCTTTTAACGAATTAAATTTACAATATGTTGATTTAAAAATTAATGTGCAAAACGATAAAAGCATCGCAATAGCCAAACGAACTGAGTTTAAACTGATGGGTAATATTGATAACATATTATTTTTTAGAAAAATTAAATAAAAAAACTTAAAGCAATCTAATTACTGCTTTAAGTTTTTCATGTAATTAATTTTTACCAATGAAATTTCCAAGTCTTACTACTAGACGAAGATGAGCTACCTAATGAGTCCGATGAACTCGACATACTAGAGGAAGTGGTTGAACTACCTGAATTGGTATCTTTATTTTCACCATAGCCTGAATTTGAACCGCCCGCTGGCTTATCTGCATTTTGCTCATAAATACGATAAGTAGTAAATGCCTGAGGATCATCCCATTTTACATGGTTATTTTGATCATTCAAATCATTTTGACGAGTTTCTTCATTATCAAGTGTTTCAGCCGGTAAATTCAGATTCTTTCTGAGCTTATTTGAAATTTTTTGTAATTCTGCAGTTGGGGCTACTTGAATTGACGAACCGTCAATCCAAGCATCATGACCTTGAATATAGCCACTATCTAAATTACCCATACAACCACGGTAGTTAAGAGCTAAACTGAGCATATCGTTAAAAGTTAAGTTAGTCTTGACATATTTGTTAAAAATATCAATTAATTTACGATAGTTACTAATTGTATTAACTGACATAGCCTTATGAGCAATTGCTTCAATTACTTGACGCTGACGGAGTTGTCTACCATAGTCACCTCGCGGATCTTCTTTTCTCATTCGGACATAAGCAACTGCGTGCCGACCATTCAAGTGTTGCTTACCCTTGTGGAAGTCACACCAATCATATGAGAAATCGAAAGGCACATTTACATCAACGCCGCCCACTGCGTTAACTAAACTGCGCAGCGCCTTCATGTTAACTTCTAAATAATAGTTTATCGGTACGTTTAACATATTTGAGACAGTTTTCATACTTGCTTCACTACCACCGATTTCATAAGCTGAGTTAACCCTAAACATGAAGTATTTGTCACCTGGATCACCTTTAATATCAGCCAATGTATCACGTGGAATAGATGTCATCGTTGCCTTATTTTTTTGCGGATTAGCTGTTGCTAAAATTAAAGTATCAGAGTTACCTCGGTCATGACGGCCTTCAATTCCTTGATCGACTCCCAAAATCAATACTGAAACTGGTTGTCTAGTCGAAATTTTAGCGGATGTCGCAACATTACCATTATTTTTACCATCAACTGCACTATGAATTGTGAAATACATATGAGCAGCCCATGCCACACCGAAACAAACGGTTAATAACGCGATCACCCCAATAAAACGAGCAAACATGTTACCGGCTTTAAAAGATGAAGAATCTGCTGCCAAAGCATGATTGCGATGAAGATTTAATGATGAATGTTTGCGATAATCTTCTCTACGTTTGGAATTTGGATCCATTCTTTGTATCGTTTCCCTTCAAAATTAATACAAGTTTATTTGTATCACTTTTAATCTCTATGATAAAATAAAATTATCGATAATTAATAATAACTTAGTTTTTGAGTTAAATTCTACATCGAAATGCATCTTTAACAAAGATGGAATATTTTTCAGGAGGAAACAAATATGGCAATTCCAACAAGAAGTGAAGTTCCAGAAGAATTAAAATGGGACTTAACCCGTGTTTTTAAGACAGATGAAGACTGGGAAGCAGCCTTTGATAATGCAAAAGATGAAGTAGAAAAATTAGGTGATTTTAAAAAAATCCTTACTAAATCTGGCAAAGACTTATACGAAAGTTTGACCCAAATTTTAGCAGTTAAACGTCAAGTAGAAAATATTTACGTTTATGCAACTATGTCTAGTGATGTTGATACTTCAAATTCTCACTATTTAGGTTATGTAAGCCGCGCACAAAATTTAGTTAACCAATTTGAGGCAGTAACTAGTTTTATCAGCCCAGAAATTCTGAGTATCCCTGCCGATAAGTTTGAACAATTCAAAAAGGATGAACCTCGTTTAAACGATTATGCTCACTATCTTGAGACAATCACTAATAAGCGTCCCCACACTTTACCTGCTGAAGAGGAAAAAATTATCGCAGATGCCAGTGATGCCATGGGCGTTTCAGAAAATACCTTTAACGTTTTAACTAATTCAGACATGGAATATGGCTACGTTCAAGATGACGATGGTAATATGGAACAATTGTCTGACGGTTTGTACTCACTTTTAATCCAATCACAAAACCGTGATGTCAGAAAAGGCGCTTTTGATACGCTTTATGCAAGCTATGGTCAATTCCAAAATTCACTTGCTTCTACGCTTTCCGGCGTTGTAAAGAAGCACAATTATAACGCTAAAGTTCACAAGTATGATTCAGCTCGTGAAGCAGCTTTAGCTGAAAACAACGTACCTACCAAGGTTTACGACACTTTGATTCGAGAAGTTGACTCCCATCTTGATTTACTTCACCGTTATGTAGCACTTCGGAAGAAAATTTTGGGACTTAAAGATTTACAAATGTGGGACATGTACGTGCCACTAACTGGTAAGCCTGCTCTTTCATATAATTTTGAAGAAGCAAAGGAAGTAGCTAAGAAAGCTTTAGCTCCACTGGGCGAAGATTACTTAAAGCATGTTGATTATATCTTTAATAATCGCGTAATTGATGTAGTTGAATCAAAGAATAAAGTAACTGGCGCATATTCTGGCGGTGCTTATGATACAGATCCATATGAACTTTTAAACTGGGAAAACAACATTGACTCCTTATATACTCTAGTTCACGAAACTGGTCACTCAGTTCACTCTTGGTACACTCGCAATAGCCAACCTTACGTTTATGGGGATTATCCTATTTTCGTAGCAGAAATTGCTTCAACCACTAACGAAAATATTTTGACTGAATACTTCTTAGATCATATTACTGATTCTAAGACACGCGCCTTTATTTTGAACTACTATCTTGATTCATTTAAGGGGACATTGTTCCGTCAAACCCAATTTGCGGTGTTTGAACAATTTATTCATGAAGCAGATGCTAAAGGTGAACCACTTACTGCTGATATCTTGGATGAAGTTTATGGACAACTTAACCAACACTATTACGGTGACAGCGTTGAGCCAGGCGGCGATATTGCACTTGAATGGTCACGTATCCCGCACTTCTACTACGACTTTTACGTTTACCAATATGCAACAGGATTTGCGGCTGCAACAGCTCTTGCCAACAAGGTGGTTCATGGTTCTGAAGCTGATAGGGATGCATATCTTGGTTTTCTTAAGGCTGGTTCAAGTAACTATCCAACCGAAATTATGAAGCATGCTGGCGTTGATATGACTAAGCCAGACTACTTGGAAGATGCATTTAAGACATTTGAAAAACGTTTAGCCGAATTTGAAAGTTTGATTGAAAAATAAAAGATAAGATATGAATATTGAAGAAGCTTAACAGCCAATTTTTAAAATTTCACTTTTAGCAATTTCTTTATTTATCATGCTGCCCGGAATCATCGGTCCAGCATTACCCTTAATGGAAAAAACTTTTTCGGAAATTCCTAAAGTTCAAGTTGAATTATTAACAACTATTCCAAATTTTGGAGAAATCTTCGGCTTGTTGCTTAATCCATGGCTAGTTCGCAAAATAGGGCCTAAACGTGTCATATTACTGGGACTAGGTGGGATTGCAGGTAGTTTGCCAATCTTTATTAATAATTTCTTTTTAATTTTTATTTTCTACATGGCTTTAGCCTACAAATTACCATCCTTTTTCATTTAGGAAGCGAAAGCACTTCCTCCTTAATGATGGCGCTCATTGGATTCATGGGAATTCCTTGTGGCTTGATTTTCAACTGGCTTTATCAAAGAATTAGACAATGGATCTGGCCACTATGTCTCTTTCTTAACGCTGCTGGTTTTTATATGGTAAGTAATGCTCATGTTTTTAGTGCACTAATTATTGGCTGTATCGTTTCAGGCATAGGCTTCGGCTTCGTTTGCATTCTTCACAGTTCTTACTGTAGTTGGACTTGTGCATACGATTTATGGGCAAATGCATAAAGCTGAAGCAAAAAAAGAGATAGTTTCACGTGAAACTATCTTTTTTTGCTTTTAAATCATACCTGTCAATAAGCCTGTAATGTACAAGAACACACAGCAGACTACCAAGTACAGACTGCCCCATTTAACAGTTTCTTTCAGGATCTCACCTTCATCACCCTCGCGGTGAATTGCACCAGTTGCTACCGCAATATTCTGTGGTGAAAGCATCCCTGCAGTTGCCCCAGTCATATTAGAAGCAACTACCCAGTACTTGTTTACGCCTAAGTCAGTCGCAGCCGACAACTGCAAGTTACCAAACAATACGTTGGCAGAAGTTGCAGAACCAGTAAGGAATGTTCCAAGCGCACCGATAAGTGGCGCAAATAATGGATAAACCGGACCAAGCAAGCTAACCAAAGCCACAGCCAAAGCATCAGTCATACCAGCGTAAACCATAACCTTGGCAAGACCGACAATCGCACAAACTGTAACGGTAGTCATACCCACGGCCTTGATCGATTTACCTAAAATTTGCATCATGCGCTTAAAGCTAACGCCTTGAATCGTGCCACCAATAAGAGTAGCGATTAAAATCAAGGTTCCTGGAGATGAAAGCCAACTAATTGAAAGAGTATTAGGATTCTTCCCAGTATAAACAACTAAGTTTGTGGTTGCTTTGTTCAATAAATTATTAACTGGTGGCACAAGTGAAGAAGCCAAAATTACGAAGATAAAGATCAAAATAAAAGTTGAGCATGCTTTAAGCAGTGCTTTATTATCAGGTCTTTCAACATCTGATTCTTCTTCATCTTCATGCCATCTGGTCATCCAAATCGTTACAGCAATAGAACAAAGTGAGCCAGCTATTGCAGGAAGTTCCGCACCAACAAATCTAGCCGCTATTATCTGGGGAATAGCCATAGCTAATCCTGACATCAAGGTAATGAGACCCACACCTTTAATTGCCTTAACGCTACCACCTGTTAAAATTACCAAGATAAATGGCACAAGTACTACCAAAATACATAATTGTAATGAAACAAGGAAAGATAATGCTACTTGATTCAAATTAGTTACTTCACCTAAAGTTAAAATTGGCAACCCAATTGCACCATATGCTGTTGCTGTTGTATTTGCTATCAAGCTAATGACAGAAGCACGAATTGGCTCTAATCCAAATGAAATTAAAATTCCTGCAGAAATTGCGACAGCTGTACCAAAGCCAGCGATTGATTCCAAGAAACCGCCAAAGCCCCAAGCAATAATCAGCACAATGATTCGTTTATCCGTAGAAATGGTGGCTAGCATATCCTGAATAGTCTTCATTCCACCTGATTCAGTAGTTACATTGTACGCAAATAACGCGGCCACAATGACGAACATAATTGGCCAAATTCCCATGATAATACCTTCTAAGGCCGCCGTCAGCGTATTGGGTACGGACAATTTAAAGCTAAAAATTGCCAATAAAATCGTTAAAACAAGCCCAATTATACAAGCCCGAGCTGCAGGCATACGCATTACGCCTAGCGAGATGATTAGCCAAATAATTGGAATCAGCGCCATCGCAAATTTAATCCACATCTTAATACCTTTCTTTCATCAAAAATTTCTCTAACTATACTATTTAATCATTTCTACAGTAAAAATTAAAATCAGACACCTATTTTGAACGAAATATTCTAACTTTATAAATTTTTTGCTTGCAAGTTTGTGTAACAACATATATAACAATTATGGAAAGTAAAATTTCTCACATCATTTAAAGCCATTCTGCGGAATAGAATGGCTTTTTTTTCTCCCCTAAAATCAAATATCAACATTATTTTTTTATTTGAAAGCTTTTTCTTAGACTTTTTATGAACAAGAAAATAGAATATAGGTTAACAGAAAAAGTTTATTTTTCTTGATATATATCAATTATTTTATGAGTGTATGTTTATATAATTAAATCAACAAGTAAATATTTTGAGGAGGAATTAGTACATATGAAAAAATTAGACTCAAACAAGCTTACTGACAAGCAACAAGAATTCTTTAAGACCCATTTAGCTTATCTTTCAACTGTAGACGAAAATGGTGAACCACAAGTTGGTCCTAAGCAATCAATGAGAGTTCTTGATGATGGTCACTTAATCTATCTTGAAAAGACTAAGGCACACGCATACGAAAACTTGAAGAATGGCTCAAAGGCTGCTGTTGTTGTAGCTGATGTTCCAACTCATACCAACGTTCGTATCAAGGGTACTGCACATATTCACGAAGATGATGATTACCAAAAGAAGGTAGCTACTGAAGGCGGTGCACCACAAGCTTACGTTGTAGTTATCGACATTGAAGAAATTTATGAATAAAATTTTTGCAAAATAATAAGCTAGGCTAACCAGCCTAGCTTTTATTTTTTAACGATGTTTAATTACATGAACTGTATAAGCAACTAAATAAATTACTACCTCAATTGTTGCGATGAAGAAAGTCACTGGCCAGTTAGTGATAAAGCCCAGATATAATCCTGCCCAAACACCAAATAAGGCAAAACCAACGGACCAGCCAATCATTGCAGGAATCGTTTTACCGATATAACGAGCAGTAGAAGATGGAAGTGTTAATAAAATAAACACTAATAATGATCCTACAATCTGCGCACCGATCGCAACCGACATTGCCATTGAAATTAAGAAAACAATGCCCACAAAGCCAGTATGGATACCATGTGCTACAGCTCCAATATGGTCAAATGAATCGAAGTTCAAACTTCTTTGAACCAATAAGATCATTAATAAAACAATTACTGATAAAATCGTCAGCTGAATAACGCCTTGTTTATCTACTCCGATGATACTACCGAATAAAATATTAGTTGCATAACGACTATTTGAACCAGAAATAGCTAAAAATAAAACACCTAATCCAATAAACAATGCCGAAATTGCACTAATCGATGATTCTTTTTGATCACTATGAATGGATAATTCACCAACACCAATTGAACCTAGTAACGTGAATAAGAGCATTCCCCATAACGGTGCTATACCAATAAACACGGCAAAAGCCGCACCAGCAAAGCCAATTTCAGACAATGTGTGAGCGAGAAAGGCATAATTACGTGCTACTACATAAACACCAACTACCCCACAGGTAATTGCAATAAAAGTACTTGCTAAGAAGGCATAACGCATGAATTCATATTGAAACATCATTCAAAATCCTCCTTAAAGTCTTTCATCTTACCTTGTCTGATTGTTCCTTTATTTAAGTACAAGTAATCACTCATGTATTTAGAAGCTAACGGTATATCGTGTGTAACAAACAGAACGGTGATTTTATGTTCTTTATTTAAATGATGAATCAAGTCCATTAACTCTTCTTTGGCAGCTGGATCAAGACTAGCCGTAGCTTCATCCAAAATAATCATATTAGGATGATCAAGTAGCGCTTGTGCCAAATATGCACGTTGCTTTTGCCCACCTGAGGCTTCACCCATTCGAGTATTCTGAATTTTATCCAAATGAGTTTCAACCAATTGTTGATCAACTTGTTCTTTTACCTTTTTAGTCTTAAATAAAGGCGCGTTTAATTCGATAAAAGCTCTAATTGAGAGTGGATATTCTGAATCAATATTTCTAAATTGTGGCACATAGCCAATTTTTACATCATCAGCAAATTTATAACTTCCACTGGTTGGTGTAAGCATCCCCATTAAGATCTTGATTAAGGTTGTCTTTCCTGTACCGTTAGGTCCAAGTAAGGCTGTAGTCGACCCCTTCTCAAGTTTAAAACTGATATCCTTAAAAACAGTTTTATTATCAAATCTCATAGAAAGATCATTCACGTCTAGAATCAATTTAGCATCCCCTTTACTTGCTAAATTAGTTTCAATATTACTTACTAATATTAGCTAAATTTTGATAATTTTCCTTCATCCAATTTAAGTAAGTTGTGTGATTAGGAATAGTTTCGCGCACGTTCAATACTGGAATATTATTTTGTTTTGCCAATTTAACAAATGTCTTTACAGTTGAACTACTTGATTGAGTATTGTTAACAAAGAATGCGATCTTCTTATTCTTAATATCATTTGTCATTCTGTTAATAGTTTTAGGACTTGGATCTGTGTTGTTTTCTACAGCTTTTTCAAAGTCCTTGTCACCAATCTTGTAACCAGCTTCAGCTAAGGCGTAATCAAAGACGGGTTCACTAACAAAAACCATCTTATCGGTCTTTTTACTATTTTTAGCAAGAGCCTTTACCTGATTAATCTTAGCTAAATATTTTTTACCATTAGCTTCAAAGTATGCTTTGTGCTTGGAATCGATTTTTGATAAACGTTTCACTAAATAATCAACATACTCAGTTGGCATACTTAAACTGTACCAAATATGAGGGTTAGCCCCTTTCTTTAACTTCATTAGCTCTTCACCAACTAAAACTGGCTTCTTATCAACTGAGCTAGCTAACTTGTTCATCCAGCTATCATAGCCTAAACCGTTAGCTACAATAATATTGGTACTAGATAATTCCTTAGCGTCTTGAGTAGTTGGTTCAAAGTCATGCGGATCAGTAGCACTATTTTTAATAATTGCCTTAGCACTGCCGTACTTACCAACTATATTCTTAGCAATATCTGCATAAACATTAGTTGAGGTAACGATCGAAATCTTACCATCATTAGTTGAAGATTGTTTATTATTTGAACAAGCAGAAACAAAAAGCATGATTGTTCCCACAATACCTATGAGAAAAGATAATTTTGTAATTCTAGTTTTCCAATTTTGCATAATTTTCCTCCATAAAAAAAGCATTTAAATCAAAATTTCAGCAATTTTTTGATTTAAAGCTAGAATAAACTAGATTTATAGCGCTGTCAATCTTTAGATAGCACAAATAGCACCAGAACACATGAATCTGATGCTATTATTTAAGTCTTTAACTTTTTTTGCTGAAATTATTTAAATGCTTTTCTAGAATTACATCATTATATAAACATATTTTTATAAGCTTGTCAAACTAAAACTCACCATTGGCGTGTTGTCTCAATACATCCAGAATTTTAATGATGTGGTTGTCAAACAATTGGTAATACTTCTCTTGTTTAACTCGTTCACTCTTAACCAATCTAGCTTCTTCTAAAATTCGCAAATGTCGCGAAATTGCTGGTTGGCTAACATCAAATTGGTTAACTAAATTATTCACACTACTTTCCTTATTATCATTTAAGTAATATAAAATTTGAATTCGAATTGGATGATTCAACGCTCTGGTAATTCGAATAATCTGATCGTTCACTTTTTCCCCACCTATCGTGTTAGTCTCAGTCTATTATAATCTTTATTTTACCGATTATCTGCCTTTTTCGACCGATAACATTGGAAAACAAGTAATCTCTAATTAATTACCGTATACTTCATAGTGAAAGGAAGCGATAAAGATGAAATTCAAGCTACTAATTAATCCTAAAAAAGATGAGTTTGTTCAGGCACAGGTTCATCAGGAAAATAATTTTACTCAAGAACTTAAAAACTTTGTCTTAACTAATGGTAATTCTAATCAATTACTCGTCTATGATGACAAAGATGCAATCACCCTATCGCTTGATGAAATAGCTCTAATCACTATTATTGATGATAAAACTTATGCTATTTGTAATGATCAAAAACAATACAGAATCAAAAAGCGAATTTACCAATTAGCCGAAGAGCTACCTAAACATTTTTGGCGCATTAACAAATCTAGTATCGTTAATCGTTATCAAATTAGCCGATTTGAAGAAACTCAAACAGCTGGCGTAAACATCATTATGAAGAATGGGTTAACCGATTACGTCTCTCGCAGATGTTTTGCCAAAATCAGAAAGGAGTTGAGCTAAAATGAAAAAGTTCATCAAAGATTTTGCCCTACGTGGAATGCTTGCTGCAGGCTTTGGTCCTCTAATTTTAGTTACGATCTATTTAGGTTTGCAACTTTCAAAGACTGTTACCAATCTTTCAGTTGCTCAAGTAAACCTAAATATTATTTCTAGCTTAATTCTAGCTTTTATTGCCGGGGGAATAAGTGCTATTTTTAGAGTAGAACGAATTTCAATCGGTACTGCTACATTAATTGATGCGGTTGTGATTTACTTTGACTATTTAGTTATTTACTTAATTAACGATTGGATTAAAGCACAGGCTATCCCTCTAATTATTTTTACAATTATTTACATTGTCGGTTATCTAATCATTTGGCTAATTATTTATCATCAAGTTAAAACGCAAGTTAAAACTATAAATCAAAAATTATAATTAAATGACACTTTAGATTCAGAGATGAATTGAAAGTGTCTTTTTTATACAAAAAAACGCTACCCTAACGGGTAGCGCAAAACATAACAGAGTATCTTGATTTAAGTAGAGATCATCAAGACAATATTATTATAATACGTTTTTTATAGTTCGTACTAACTTTTTATCAATAACGTAATTTATTTATTAATATTATTCGTTAGGATCATCTTTAACGTTCTTCTTCCAGAAACTCATGATCAAACCTGCTACGATTGAACCAATAATAGTTGCTAAGAAGTAGAACAAAATGTGCATAGGTCCACCAATGTTACCTGCAAGTGGTGATACCCAAAGACCACCGTGAGGAGCAGGAACACCAACGTGCCATAAACCAACTAAGGCACCACCTACAGCTGAACCAATGATACATGAAGGAATTACACGACCTGGGTCAGCTGCGGCAAATGGAATAGCACCTTCAGTAATGAATGAGAATCCTAATACCCAGTTAGAAACACCTGCACGACGTTCTTCCATAGTGTACTTGTTCTTGAAGAATGTAGTACCAATAGCAGTAGCAAATGGAGGAACCATACCACCAACCATTACGGCAGCCATCAAAATAGCAGCAGTAGTTGAGTGTGGGTCGTTAGCAAATGCACCTGAAGCAAAGACATATGCAGCCTTGTTGAAAGGACCACCCATATCGATTGACATCATACCTGCCAAGATAGTAGTAAGAAGTACCAAGTTACCAGTACCCATACTGTTCAAGAAGTGAGTAATTGCAAAGTTTACACCACTAAAGATTGGGTTAATGATGTAGAACATAATTGCTGCAATAAAGAGCAATCCTAAGATTGGATAGAACAACATTGGCTTCATACCTTCAACTGAACGAGGTAATTTAGCAAAGGCCTTCTTTAAACCGATCATTAAGTAACCAGCAATGAAACCGGCAGCAATACCACCTAAGAATCCAGCTGGTGAAGTTGCATGGGCTTGAACGTTAACTTGGAATTGACCATTAGCAATAGAAGCCATGTAACCACCAACAAAACCTGGCATTAATGCTGGTAAGTCGCCGATTGATTCAGCAATGTAAGCTGAAAGAACTGGAACCATGAAGGCAAAGGCCAAGTTACCTGCGTTGTTCAAGAAGATAAATGCAGGAGTCTTTGCACCACCACCGTAGTTTTCTACGATGAAGGAGATAGCCATTAAGATACCACCACCGATAACGAATGGAAGCATGTGGCTAATACCACTCATCAAGTTCTTATAAATACTTGCCCATAAGCCTGGCTTTTCAGTACTTGATGATTCTTCTGACTTGTCAGCTGCACTAGCATGGTAAGTATCTGCCTTACCGTCCATAATATCATCAATCAATTCACCCGGCTTGTTAATACCATCAACAACTGGGTGGTTAACTAAAGGCTTACCATCAAAACGTGGCATGTCAACCTTCTTATCGGAAGCAATGATAACACCCTTAGCACGCTTGATTTCATCTGGAGTAAGCTTGTCTTTAACACCTTCAGAACCGTTAGTTTCAATTCTAACTTCAATGCCACGCTTCTTACCTTCTTTAATCAAGGCTTCTTGAGCCATGTAAGTGTGGGCAATCCCGTTGATACATGCAGTAACACCAACGATTAATGGCTTGTTGTCATCATCGCTTGAGCCTTGAGCCTTAGCAGCTTCCTTAGCTTTTCTGGCTTCAGCAGCTTTCTTGTCTTCTTCGTCCTTCTTAGCTTCAGCCTTTTCAAAAAGATCAATAACTTCTTCAGGAGTCTTAGTAGCCTTAAGTTTTTCAACCAATTCAGGATCAATCAATAAACCTGAAAGTTTAGCTAAAGCTTGAAGGTGAGTATTATCAGCACCTTCTGGTGCAGTAATCATGAAGAATAAGTGAACTGGTTGACCATCAAGTGAGTCGTAGTCAATACCTTCCTTACTCTTAGCAAACAATACACGAGCCTTGTTAATTGACTTGTTACGTGCGTGTGGCATTGCAATTCCGCCACCGATACCGGTAGTTGATTCATTTTCACGAGCCCAGATAGACTTGATAAATGCATCTTCATCATTAACAACATCGGTTGCCACTTCAAGATCTGCCATTTCTTTAATGGCATCTTCTTTGTTGGTAGCCTTGAGTTCCATGATCATGGATTCAGGGCTTAGAATGTCCTTAATTCTCATATCTCTTTCCCCTTATTTAAAAATTAAGAAATTTGTTCAACCTTAATTTGTGGTAATACTGCATCGATTTGGCTCTTAACCGCAATATCTTTAGTAAATGCAGTAGCAGCACCACAGGCCATACCAATTCTAAATCCTTCTTTTGGATCTTGAGTCTTGTAGTAAGTACCAACGAACCCAGCAATCATTGAGTCACCAGCGCCAACAGAGTTAACAGCAGTACCTACAGCACCCTTTGCATGATATACATGATCCTTAGTCAAAAGGAAACCGCCTTCGCCAGCCATTGAAATCATTACATTTTGAGCACCCATGTCAAGAAGCTTCTTTGCGTACTTAAGCATGTCATCACTTGATTCAAATGTTACGCCAAACAAATCAGCCAATTCGTGATGGTTAGGCTTAATTACTAATGGGTGATATTCCAAAGTATCAAGAAGTGCTTGACCAGTAGTATCAACTACAAATTCTGCACCAGCTTCCTTAATAGTTGGAAGAAGTGATTGGTAGAAATCAGTAGGAAGACTTGGAGTAAGTGAACCGCTCATTACTACGATGTCGCCCTTCTTCAAGTCGTTCAAGCGATCTTTGAAAGCAACGATTTCTTGGTTAGTAATGGCAGGACCTGCTGCATTAATTTCAGTTTCCTTTTCTGCATGGATCTTAACGTTCACACGAGTATTATCTGAAATAGTAACGAAGTCACTTTCAATTCTCTTTTGGTTTAATTGACGAACCAATTCCTTACCGGTAAAGCCGCCAACAAAGCCCCATGCAGTGTTGTCAACATTTAATTGGTTAAGGATTTGAGAAACGTTAATTCCTTTACCCCCTGCTAAAAATGAATCATTGTTAGTTCTGTTAACTTCCCCGCGGTTAACTTTTTCTAATTGAAGAACATAGTCAAGAGCTGGGTTAACAGTTACTGTATAAATCATCCTATTTTGCCTCCTCTAGATTTATATCGGCAGGTAATGCCGTTTTTTGACTGGATTTAATCTTTTCTGTTACCACAATAACGTCATCAGTATTAGCAAAAACAGCAAAATTTCGTTCGCCAATTTTAGTACTATCAGCTAAAACATATGCATGTCTAGCTTGTTTAATCTCAGCTGCTTTAATTGCAGCTTCTTCAGGATCTGGCGTAGTTAAGTTGCCATTCTTTTCAATCCCATTAGCTCCAACAAAGCTAGCTGAAAAATTCATTGCTCTAATCTGACTTAAAGCAGTCTGACCAACAACAGCATGAGTATCATCTTTGACCTCGCCACCAATTAAGAAAGTCTTAATGCCATGATTCAAGCTGCAAAGAGCAGTTTCAACTCCGTTGGTGATAATCTTAACATTAGGAATTTCTGCCAGAAATGGGACCATTTCATAGGTTGTCGTTCCTGCATCAATAAAGACATTATCACCTGGATGAACGAAATGCTCTGCCGCATATTTAGCAATAGCAATCTTAACATCATGATTCAGACTAAAGCGGACGTTTTGGGAAACATCACGAGAGAAATTTTTTACTGATTGAGCACCGCCATGAACTCGCTTGAGGATGCCATTTTTCTCCATTTGAATCAAATCACGTCGGATAGTTGATTCAGATGTATCAGTTAAATTGCATAATTCGCTAACGCGGCACAATTCGTGCTGATTAACGTAGTCTTCAATTAAGCTTTGGCGTTCTTGTGTCAGCATTATTTCTCACCTCGATAAACATTGTATTCGCTTTCTCCATCAAAATCAACCATTTTTCTTCAAAAAGCGTCATTTTTATTTATTATCATTCAATAAAATTCATTTATATGCAAAAAAGATGCCGTTTTTTGATTGAAACGACATCTTTTCTTCGTCATTTTGAATTATTCTTAGTCATTTTTTTGGTTTTGACTAAGAATAACTACATTTTACTAAGAACGTATTTAATATTTTTACCTTTTCCAATAGATTGAATTTTCCTTTCATCCTTTAAACGTTTAAGGTTACGTTGAATTGTAGTTTGACTGTATTGCGGAATCAATTCAACAAGTTCTGCGCGAGAAAGTGGTCGAAGTTGTTGCTGGAGCGTTTTTAGAATTAATTTATCTGCTTTCAACTCCTTATGATTATGAACGAGACCAATTCTTTCAATCAATTCACGGTAAGCTTTAACTACTACGCCCAGATAATAATTAATAAACGGTGCATAATCATTTTGGTTATCATTCCAACCGACTGAACTTGCAGCTAGCACATCATAATAACTTTCTTTACTATCTTCAATGATCTTTTCTAAACTGATATATTTACCTACTTCAAAGCCTGAGCGATACATCGTCAAAAGCATAAGCAAACGTGACATTCTGCCGTTTCCGTCCCGAAATGGGTGAATTGAAACAAAGTCAAATACAAGAGCAGCGGATAAAATTAGTGGTGATATATCCCCGCGTTCGAAAGCTTCATTATATTGCTTGCAGAGTTCATCAATTAAGTCTGGTACCAAAAAGGCTTCAGGCGGATTGAATCTTACCTCTTCATGTCCATCAGCATATTTAGCAATAATTTTATTATTGATATCCTTAAAGTGACCACCCCAAGAATCACCAGCATACTTGAACAGCATATTATGCATGCTCAGGATAGTATTTTTAGTAATTGGCATGTAGCGATAATTTTCATGAATTAAACTCAGCACATCACGATAACCTGCTATTTCACGTTCATCACGATCACGTGGCTCCACCTTGTCTGACATAATCTTATTCAAACGTGAATCTGAGGTATAAATACCTTCAATTCGGTTAGATGCATCTGTACTTTGAATTTTGGCCACAGCCACTAACTTTTTTAGTTCTTCGTGATAATCGATTTCAAAACTACTAGTCTCCCCACGTAACTGGTAAATAGTAGTTAATTTATTAATCAATGTATTGTTAAGTTGCAGATTATTTAGAGTCTGATAATCAAATTTCTTCAAAAAATTCACCTTCGTTCTTCGTCATTCGGAATTATTCTTAGTCATTTTACTCTATTTGACTAAGAATCCGCAAAGATGACTAAGAACAAATAAAAAACTTATTCCGATAAAATATCAGAATAAGTCTTTATTCAAATAACATAAATCTTAAATATTACAACAAACTACGCTTAAAGTTTTGCCATGGTCCTACATCGTCTGTTTGCAAAATCAAATTTGGATAAATTTTTCTAATCCAGATAAATGATGCCACTGCGGCGACTAAAGCAATTAAAGCAGAGATAGCAGCCTCTAAATTAGTTGCGCTGCCCATAATTACTCTAGCCGGCATTACAAATGATGATAGAAATGGGATGTACGATAATACTTTAGCCAAAATCGTATCGCCACTTGATTGCATATTGAGTGTGAATAAGAACCCAATTAACATCAATGTAGTTAGCGGTCCAACTGCTTTGTTGGCGTTCTCGCTTTTAGCAACTAAGGCACCGCAGAAAGCTGCAAAGATAATAAATAATACCAAGCCGATTATCGTAAACAACAATCCCCAAGAAGCCAGATTACCAACTGTTTGATCAATCATTGGCTTATACTTGTCAAATAAATCGCTGAAGCCATCAATGTACGGGGCTGCGCAATAAACTGCCGCAAAGCCAATAACATAAATTAACACCTGGGTAATAATTTCACCAAAAATACCTAAAATTTTTCCGGTAAAGTAATCACCACCTGGCATACTTGAAAAGATTACTTCCATTATTTTGGTACCCTTCTCAGTAGCAATATCTTGCGCTGTTACTTGTGTGTAAGTGATCACAAGCATGTACAAGATAATCAACAAAACCCAGAAGGAAATCTGCTTAACAGGATCATTGTCAAAGTTCTTCTTATCAACGTGCTTAACCTTTTGCTTAAATTGCGCCCGCGTAGTTAAAGACTGACTCTGTTTTATCGTTAATTTTGCCTTACTTAAATTCAATTGTTGCTGGGCGGTGTTTAAACTCGTTAACAGCTCTGACTTTAGATCACTGTCCATTTTTTCATCACTATAGTAAGTTGCAGATAATTGATTATTCTTTTGTTCAATTAAAACATAGCCATCAATATCTTCATCTTTATACGCCTTTTTAGCCTTAGCTTCAGTGCTATAGTTATCAAAATCTTCTGACTTTTTTATTGCTTGCTTTAAGACAGGATTAGCAGTAACTACTCCAATATAGTTGTCATCACTGCTGCCAGCTGATGCCATACCGATAACAAACGACAACAAAATGAACAGAAACGGTGCCAAAATCATCAGCAAATATGACCAAGTTTTCACTTCTCTACGATAGGTTTCCTTTGCGACAAGCCAGATCTTATTCATGACGCGCACCTGCTTTCATTTTGAAAATCTCGTCTAAAGTTGGTGGTTCCTGGTCAAAAGTTTGAATATATTGACCATCCGAAAGTTGGTTAAAAATATCCTTACCATATTTTTCGTCTTCAAGAATAAGCAACTTCATTCCATTGTTTTGCAAAATCACATCTTTTACACCTGACAAGGCTGATAATTCAGCAGCACTTTTATCTGTTCTGACAAAAACTCGAGTTAGGCCAAAGCTGTTCTTAATTTCATTTACTGGACCATTCAAGACGATATGCCCATCATTGATCATCACGACGTCATCGCACAATTCTTCCACGTTACGCATATCATGATCAGAAAAGATGATTGTGGCGCCTTTTCTTTTTTCTTCTAAAATCAGCTGCTTCATTAGATCAACGTTAACGGGATCTAATCCACTAAAAGGTTCATCTAAAATAATCAATTTAGGTTGATGAATTAAAGTCGCAATCATCTGTACTTTTTGTTGGTTACCTTTAGACAAAGACTTAATCTTATCCATTGGGATCCCTTTAACAGCCAAACGTGATAACCAATCAGGCAATTCTTCTTTTACCTTTTTAGCCGGCATCCCTTTAAGGCTAGTTAAAAACACTACCTGATCTGAAATAGTTAATTTAGGCATCAAACTTCGCTCTTCAGGCAGATAGCCAATATTGTCATAATCTTTAGCGTTGAAAGAATGTCCATCAATACTAATCTGACCGTCATAATCAACGAATTTCAAAATACTATGAAAGATCGTCGACTTACCCGACCCATTTTTACCAACCAGTCCAAGAATACGTCCATCTGACACATTGAAGCTAACATCAAACAAAACCTGTGTTGACCCGAAGCTTTTGTTTAGGTGTTCTATTTTTAACATGATTTTTTCCTCAACTTTTTTGATATTGATTCGATATTTTTAGTATCTAAATTTAATTATATAGAAATAAAATATCACATACATCCAAAATATTCAGCAACGCTTGACACCAATATGCTTGCCAAAAATGAGGATATACTTTGGTAGATTTACGAGTAAATCTTAGTTGATAACCATCCGATGTTTTGTGTCGCATTACCTGGGGAATAGTGGCTAACCAACTTAGTGCAATTACTATTGCGATTATCATAATTATGGAAATAACTGTGTTTTTCATGGCAATCATCCTTTTTAACTTCTGCTATGGGAATTATGTGTTACATATACTAATAATTGTCGTTATCATTTTCTGCTTTAATCTTAAAATATCTGATGCCTGTGTAACCGACCCAGATCAACAAGATAACAATAACAGTACACAATTTTCAAGCTGCCCCATTACCAGTAATACTAAAAACTGCGACAATTAGTGCAATAACAGAAAAAATCACAGCACCAGTAAATTGTCTTTTAGCTTTTTCCAACATGATCTATCCCTCCACTTTTTATCTAATGGTTATTAGACCTAGAAGTACACCGTCAAAGAACTGCCATAAAGTATCGGTTGAAAAAATTGTTTTTACAATATCAACTGATCCCCAATTGGTTACTAAAGTAATCACTACACCAGCTGCAGCAACCACTACTCCTGTACCAATAACTTGAGGGGCCAGCTTCAACACTTTCTTACGCCATGGAATTTTTGACTCTACTGTCTTATTAAGGACTAAACTTGCGGACATAACACCACCTAATGTCAAGCCCATAACGATTCCAAGTGCAATAGAAACAAAAATCTGCCAAATTTGAAGTGGACCGGGATTTTTAAAATACATCAACACAAGAAATACTATTGGTCCAGCAATTGCTCCGATTACCATTCCCTCAATAATTCTCTTGTTTTCACGAGCAAATTTTTCGTTATTCATTTTTCTTACCTCAAGGAAATTTGTTTTTCATTTCTAATTAAACAAATCCGAAAACTTAGTCGGAATATTGTTGTTCTTGGCGAAGTATTTCTTGAATGCATCCCCAAAGCTTAATTGATCTTTTTCTCTATTTTCAAGTAAATCGTGAACAGCCAAGAATGCTGTAACAGCGTAATTAACGGCTAAAACGATTAGCAAGCCAAGCACAATGTAAATTAAGTACAGCATTTTTCTTTCCTCCAATTTAGCGATTATCTCCCAAGAAATAATCTCTTATCTTTTTAAATTAATCATATCCCCATCATTTACATAATTGCCAAAACCGTCCAATTCTGTCATTTATCGGACTGATTTTGCATTTTATTCTTCATCTTTTTTATAAACTAATAAATCCCCTGGTTGACAATCCAAGACTTCACAGATCTTGCTCAATGTGTCAAAACGAACGCCATGTGCCTTTCCTGTCTTCAGAATTGACAAATTAGCCGGCGTGATGCCAACCTTTTCTGCTAGCTCCTTTGAAGACATCTTTCGCTTCAAGAGCATAAAATCTAGTGTCACTTCAATCATCTATATCAACCTTTCTAAATAATCGAGTCTGCATCCTCCTGAACTTTCATTCCGTACTTGAATACCAAGTAGACTACATATAGTACTGCTAGAAAAAGTAATCCAGTTGTTACACCGCTTGGATAAAGTACATTATTCGCATTTTTAATGAACCAAGCGCGGTGAGTCATTAGCATAATGAAATCTACTATTGAAATGATGGTATATCCAGCAACTGAAATTAATAATTTTTTGAGTAAATTCAAATTACTATCAGCAAAGTAAACTTCTTGCTTGATATTCTTAACAATTAATCTGGCATATCGACAGATCAAAAAAGCTGCAACGCTCATCATGATCATTGACAGCAACACAACCACTATTGCACCAATATAGCTATCAACTGATCCACCTTTTATACCCCTACCACTTTCAAAACCAGCACGAAAATCTGGATTTTTTAAGCCGAATGGCATAACACCTATCATAACAATTCCCATAATTATTCCTATTACGCAAAATATTTGGTAAATCCAAGCAAAAACTGTCAACAAATTCAAAATAAACTTTTTCATTTTTCTATCCTCCCAAAATCTGAATGATTCTGTATATAGCACTGCCAATTACACCCGTTACTCCAATTGCTAATAATGTAATTCTAAGAACACTCCATGTTCCACCTAAGTTAGCAAACACTAAGATTGCCATCATTATCAGCATTCCAATAATTGAGCCTATTTGTCTTTTCTTATCTGGAAGCATATCTATCCCTCTCTTCCATGAAACTATCTATCTCTTTCTTATTCCTTTTGATAATTATTGTATTACGATAATTTATAATTGCAATACAGAAATAAAATATTTTTTTAGGATAATAAAAAGCACCAAATTAGTCGCTAAACTAACTTGATGCTTTTAATTTATTCATTTCTCTCAGCTTTGTCTACAGCCTTTAATCCTACTTTTTACTGCCCTTAACAAATAGGAAAGCAAATACGAAAACGTAAGCCAGCAGCAAAGTAATGACAGTTTGTAGAACGAAACTATCTGTATGTAACATTGCTTGATTCACCCAACTATATAATCCACCAGCAATTAGCACGCTAACTAAAGACACAAAGATCATCCATTGTTTTGATGTCTTTTCTTCTCCACGTTTTATTATTTGTTTCATTTTTGGGCATCCTCTTGCTATTTATATTTTTTCCATCCTCGTTTAAATCCCTTTATTATTTGATCTGAGTGTTCAAACATCTGTTTCATTACATATCCTGCTATCGGATATACTATAGGAGCCACCCCACCCTTTATATTTTTTAAATCTGATTCTAATATTTTCTTTTTCATTAGTTATCCCCTCACCGCTGCATATAATCCTTTTGCTCCACAGCTTACTGCTTTCGTAGTCCAATTACCGAGACTGGGTTTGATCATGCATCTCGCTTCTGCAGCCCAACCAACTCCGACTCTTGTCCAAAAAATGTTGTTACTTCCCCCAGCAATATTACTTAATTCTAATTCATTCAAATCTTTAAATTTATTCATCTCAATTACCTCCTAATAAAAAACTTATTCAAGTACAAATTCATATTACTAAAATTTCTATTCTTAAATAGAAACTGGAATAATTTGACTATCTTTATAACTAAAAACTACTTTCATCTTTATTTCAGTATTTTAGCGATGCCGTTTTGTATTTAACATTGATCATCACATAAATTTAAAATGTGTTTGGTATCTAGGATTCTCCAAATAAACATCTCTTTTATGATTGCTCCCTTTCTTACTATACAAAGGTAGCATATGTTCAGTATCATTCAGACCAATATCATCTATAGAACTCGATCCACCTAAAATTTTACTTAAAATCACTTTGTTCTCAGTAATAATAATTTGCTTCATTTACTTTTCCTCCTTAGTTTTCTTTCTTAACGAAATACCTAAAACTACACTAACTAGAACACTAATCATTCCCATTAATTGAATCCAGATATTTTTCTTCTCACCAGTAGACGGCAAAGACACAGTAGAAATAGTATCTGAAGTATCATTCTCAAGTTCCTTCAACATAGTAATTCTAGCTTGTTTGTCCTTAATTGCATTAGGAGATGTACCGTGTACTTTTACCGTATCATATTGATTATTTTCTTTTACATCTTCACGTTTTTTAGCGGACATAGGTATAATAATATTCGTCTTATGCAATTTAGCTTGTTTCTTAACCTTATTGGCTACAATTTTATGTTTTATTGGTTTCTTCACAGTTTTATTTTTAGTTTCAGCTTTAGGAGCTACATCATCTTGATCGCCCGTCGCTACTTGAGTTAAATCCGCAGTAGAACTAGCAACATTTTTAGCATTTTCAAATACACTATTCTCAGCGAAGTTAGTAATAGCGACATCATTATTAGACTGCGCTTGATTATTTTCCTCTACAGTCACTTCAGGTGTTTTATCGCTCTCAGATGCAACGACATCATTATCTGCTTGAGTAGCCGTATCATTCGATTGATTTTTAATTACAACCTGTTCTACTAATTTATTAGCTGTGTCAGAATACAAAAAATCATGTAGCTCTTGTCCTGTTTTTTCTCCACCTATCCAAGCACTTATCAATTTTCCATTCATAAATCTCATCGTTGTAGGTGTTCCTGGAATACCAATAACCTTAAAAGCATAATCATGTGCTCCTTCTTCATCATCAATATTGAAATAAAGCAGCTTACCTTTAACGATTTCATTGAAATCTTTTAAATCAGGTGAAAATTGTCGGCAGTAATAACATGTTGGGCGACCAATGTACATAAGATGTTCTTGATTATTTTTCTCTGCTAGAAGATCTTTCACCTCTTGCATTTTCACTCTATGAAAATCTTTTACATTGTTTTCATAATCTTCAACAGATACTTCATCTTCATCATCTTCTTCACTTGCGTCATTAGGATCTTGATTATTTGTATTCTGAGATTGATCATTTTGATCTTCAGGAATTGCTTGTTCTTCTTTTTCCTGCTTATCTTGAGATTGATCAATTTCGTTATTACTACTAGTTTCTTGCTCGGATTCAGGAACATTTTTATCATCATTTTTTGTTTTAGATACTACTTTACTACTAATCTCATGAGAAGTACTACCTTTATCCGCATGCACAATAGTACTATTCATCATTAATAAGATTGCTGGACTTAACATTAGCATTGATACATTTTTCTTATTCATAGATATTCCCCATATCTTTTATAACTAAGAAAAATATATCAATTGTACACTATATTTTTGGTTATTAGACTTATTCAGTACACTTTTTAACCAAATCAGTTTTCTTTAATCATGGCAATCGGAATTAATCCCAATTAAAAAAGAGCTTTTCAGCTCTTTTTAATTTTAGTTAAGAATTTTATCCTTAAAATATTCAAAATATGTGCTCTTTCCTGTAATAATTGTTGCATTGCCTTCCATTCCATACTTCACATCTTTATCTAATTTAGCTTTACAAATCACTTCGTAAACATTGTTTCCGTGTAAGTTAACAGGGTATATTCCTACTTCTTTCACTTCCCCAACTAGTCTATCTGTTGTTCCATTGGCGTTAGATAATTGAAAATGTAAGGGTTGTCCTTTTTTAATTGCACCAATTTTATTACCAGGGAAATATGTAACGATATTAACTGATTTTTTTGCTTTAATTATTGGTAATAAATGCACTATATTTTCTTTTTTATCATCTAGATGAACCATCCATTTACTTCTATTTCTTTTAATAATTTGTCCCTCATGATAATTTTTATTGGCAATATCAAGTGTACTTTGTGGTTCTACAATTCCAGTAGATGTAACTGTACTCTGTCTGATTGCAAAGAAAGAGCCAATTATCAAGATAAATACTAAAAGTGCCATAGGAATGATAATCATAGTTGAAAAATTTTTAAATTTATAAGAATAGAATTCAGTACTTTCATAGTCTTTGCTATTCATAAGTTACCTCCTAATTTTCAACTAAGTTATAATAGAATCCATGTTTTTGCATTAATTCATCATGGCTTCCTTGCTCAACAATTTGACCATGGTCTACAACCACAATATTATTAGTCCTTTGCGCAATTGCTAAACGATGGGCGATAAAAATAATAGTTTTATTCTTCAATTTCATTAAGTTATCTACTACTTTTTTCTCCGTAATCGTATCAAGTCCACTTGTGGCTTCATCAAAAATCAAAACCTTAGCTGGTGACAATAATGCACGTGCAATAGTTAACCTTTGCTTTTGTCCACCGGATAAAATCTTGGCATTTTCATCCATCTTAGTTTCAAATTGCAATGGTAATTGCTCGATTTCAGACTCAATCTCTGCTATCTGGCAAGCTTTCAATACATCTTCTTCTGTAATATCTGGTCGACTACCTAAGAGCAGATTTTCTTTGATTGTTCCTGAAAAGATGTATGGTGTTTGGGGAACATAGTTTACGTATGACCGTAAGACATGCTTATCTACTTTAGTAGAATCAAATCCATTAAAAGTTAACTTGCCTTTGCTTGGAGAGAAAAAATCAACTAAAAGCTTTACCATGGTTGACTTGCCTGAGCCACTCATTCCTACGATCGCCAACTTATCATTCTGCTTAATCTTTAAATTAACGTCCTTTAAAACATCAACTCCATAACCATAATGATAATCGACATTATGGTATTCAATATCTCCTACTAATTGCTTTGCATCCCTAATCTGGACATCTTTCTGAAACTCGCTCTTAACCATGTATACTTCATTCAATCGATTTTGAGCTACATTAGCAGACTGTAAGGTTGGCTGAAGATTAATAATACTCTGAAGTGGATCTACAAAATATGATAGCAATGCATTAAATGTCATTAATTGACCGATACTCATCTGACCGTTCATTACAACTTTGGCTCCTACCCAAAGGATAATCACATTGAGAGACAGTTGAATGAAAGTCTTTAGAGCTGACTGCAAAGATTCAGTTTTACTGTAACGAAAGGATTTCTTTAGATAATCGACAAATTGACTATCAATCTTACGGTACCGTGTCTGTTCACTATTTAAAGCCTTGATCGTTTCAATCCCTTGAATATCCTCAATTACTGAAGAACTTAAAACTGCATTACTTTCCATCTGATCATTGTTCAGCTTTTCAAATTTCTTAGAAAAGCTAAGAATCACTACAGCGTATACTGGCAGTGCTAACAAAGTAATCATGAATAAAGTAGAGTTTTGAATTGCCAAAACAATTCCCATTACAATTACAATTGAAAGGTCAAGAAATAATGAAATAACTGTACTAGCTAAGGCGTCAATAATTCGACTAGCATCAGAGAATCTAGAAGTGATTTCACCTGTTCTACGAGTCACAAAAAATTCCATTGGTAATTCAAAAATATGGCGAATATATTGTAAATTAAGATCAATACTTAATCGTTGTCCTAAGATATTTAACAAAAAGTTTTGACCATAAGAAAAGATGGAATTAAAGACATATGCTATCAATAAACCGATGGCTAGAATTGATAAGGTTTGATATGTGCCATTAGGAATATAAGTATCAATTAAACCTTGTAAGAAATATGAACTACAAATACTAATAATTGTCATTAAAAGGGCGGCCAAAATAATATTAGTAACTAATTTCTTTTGCTTGAACATATATGGAAACAACGACCAAAGATTTCGTTTTTTCTCCTTAACTGGCTCAAAATCGTCATTAGGAACCATAAAAAGGGCAATACCAGTCCATTCTTGAGAGAATTTTTCTTTAGACATTTTCGTTAAACCAACGCTAGGATCTGGATCAGCAATTACTAAATAATTTTTAGTTGCTTTAAGTACAACATAATAGTGGAGTAATTCGCCTTGTTTTAAGACATGAACAATAAAAGGATATTGGATATCCGTATCTGGATCAAACAAGGACATATCAGCTTTGACCGCTTCAGTTTTCAAATTAAATGTTTGTGCTGTTTTGACTAAGCCAAGGGCGGTAGTTCCTTCTAAATTAGTACGTGCTGAATGGCGCAAATGTGCTAATGATACTCTAGAATGATATTTCTTAAGAATCATAGCCAAACAGGCAACACCGCAATCTGATTCGTCTACTTGTGGTACATAGATTGATTTATATTGTAGTAGCATAGCTCTCCCTACCTTTACGTTTTTATTAAGATATGTTCATTATTTCATGACAGAAGAATCAAATAAAAAAAATACCAAATTGGTTAATTTAATAACTAATTTAGTATTTTTAACATTTCAAAATAGTAAACTGACAAAAAATAGATTAGAAATATCTACAAACTAGTAAGGTTATGGATTATCTTAAAGATGTTACTCTTTCTTATGTCTATAAACATAGGAAAGAAAACATAAAGCTCCACCACCAATAAATCCAGTAATCAAGTAAATCATACTAATAATATAAAAATTACTCTTATAAAAATCAATTGATACATAACCTATTTTTAGAAATAGAAGTAAAGTCAGTAATAAACAACTGCCGAAGAAACCAATAACAAATGAACTTAAAGGATTAATTTTATGCTTTGATATTGATCTAACATTATTACTTTTTAATAGCCAATACATAAGTAAGCCGAATACTATACCTTCTCCAATATTTTCAATAATTGAAATAATTGATAAATTACTATCAATATAGTCAAATATTATTCCGAGAAGACAATATATAATACTAGCTGTTATTCCTTTAATAACCAATTTATTTTTAACCATATTTTTTGCCTTTCACATTTTACTCAAAAACAATTAATGATGTCTATGACGCGTTAAATAACTTACACATGCTGCTGAGCCTTTGATAACGCCCATACTCCCACCGAAAAGAGCACCACCCAATGCACCAACTGCCTGACCAACTGCAGTTCCAGTAGCTGCACCGCTAACTGCACCCCAAGCCGTTGATCTACCAATTTGACTAGCACAATGTGCTACTTTAGGATTTCCTCCACCAATTACATAACTCAATTTTTCTTCATTTAATACCATTAACTTTTCCATTTTAGTTACCTCCTAAATAACTACTTTTTGAGATTTTTATCTCATTTCAACTTACATATAAAGGATATCAACATAACAGCTATTAGAAATAAAATGAACCAATCTAGCTATTTTATAAACTAATACTGTTTTCTCATACGAATTTGGTATTATCTCTAAAATAAAAAAACTGGAGTAAATCCAGTTTTTTAATTATTTAACTTCAATATCTTTAAATTTATTTACAAGTGTTTTAACCACATCTTTGTACGCTCTAGAATAAGTTACCATCTTATCATTATCAAATATAATAGTATGTTCTTTCATATCAATCGCATTAATATTTCTTGGATTCACTAAATAAGACTGAGAGACTTTTACTAAAAATGGGTTTTCTTTATCAATCTGACTAATATTTCCCTTGTATTCTACCTCTCCATTTTCGGTAACCATATGTACCTTATGCTGCGTAGTACTATGTTCAATAAAAAGTATATTGTCTTCAGCTACTTTACATATACGCCGACCAATTTTATAAGTAAAATCACGTTGACCAAACTTAATCCTGCTAGATAAATTATCGAAAGCATTACGCAAAGTTTCCTCAATACGCTGAATAATCTTATCAGATGACATGGACTTACTTATATAGTCAATTGCACCGATACGACGGCGATATGTTAACGGAGCGTACTTGTCGTACGCCGTTACAAAGATGATCTGGGCATTCTCATCATTCTTCTTAATGAATTCAGCTAGATCTACGCCATTCTTAGCTTTAGACTCACGGCTTAATTCAATATCTAAGAAGTAAATACAGTTTTTAATATCATTTGCAACGACATATCCTACTGCTTGAGCAAAATCATTAGCAACAAATGTAACAGATTCATCCAATTCGGTATAACTTTCATTGTCATCAGTTAAATCTTGAATAGATGCATTAATATTCTTAGCCAATTGATTAGCCAAGTCTTTATCGTCGTCGCACACAATAATTGGAAATTTACTCATCATCTTCACCATCTTCCGTATCAATTGTCATATAGAAGTCAAACCAGCCATCTTGAATTGTATAAGAAATAGACATATCAGGATATTTACCCTCAATTTCTTTAATATTAGCTAATCCGAGTCCCTTATGATCTTTCTTAGTAGTAAAGCCACGTTGTTGAATCTGACTAGTTGAGATCTTTTTATTTTGAATTTTATTTCTGATTTCGAACTCAAACTCATCAGGACCATCAGAGTAGACCATTATTTGAACTTCAGCGCTTCTAATATCATGTTTCTCAGCAACCAAGGCTTTGCTTTCTTCAATTGCATTATCAAAGGTAATACCAATAATACGTACTAGATCAAGCTCATTTACATGATCTGGTAAATTATGAATATTGCTTCGACATTCGAAGTTATATGGAATATTCAAATTGTATAATTCTGTTAACTTGGAAATAATAATACTCTTAATTGATTTAACGTAAATGTGATTTACGTCTTTATATTTGAGTAGAGCCTTAGAATTTAAGTTAGTTTCAGTGTATTTATCTAGTTTCTGAATTACTTCTTTAACGTTGCCCTCTTGAGCACTTACCTTTAAAGAATTAAGAATATTTTTGTAATCATGTCTGAAGGCACGGAGATCATCTTCACTTTTTTCAAGATAAGAGGCATATTCTTCGAGCTGATGTTGATTATCAAGGATCTCTTTTTGCTTTTGTTTATTTAAAAGTTCTTGCTGGATACTAACAATTTCATGATATGCAACGATTGAAAATATAATTTGCAAAGCAAACAACACCATTGCTACAGTATAAAAAGCATTATATGATTTAGTTAATAAAATAATCAACAATACTATTTCACTTGACAAGAAAATATAACATAATATGTACAAAAATGATTTTTTATTTTGTCCTACTAAAGTACTATAAATATTTTTATTATATTTTTTTACAATCCAGGCTTCAACAAATAAAAGGATTATACTCATATAACCTTCTACTTTAATAAAAACTGCCGCAAAAGCTAGAATTATATTAATAAATAGATCTAAAGTACATACAAAAACTATTGCACCTGCTACAAGTATTTTGTTATTTTTCTTTTTATATATTACATAAAAACCTATTATCTCAGATATATTTGCTAAAAGTAAGCCACCATATTCATCTAATATTATGCTTATTATCGATCCTATAGTAATAACTACTAATGTTAGTCCCAGTTTTAAATTTATATTCAATTTTATACGAGTTATTTTAAGAAACATCCATAAATCTATGGCACTCGACAATAAAAATTGAACTATAGATAGGTATAAGACCATATTAGATTACTTGTGATGTTTAAATATATTACTTAGGTTTTCCCATAGTCCTCTACCTACATAACCAGAAATTGGTGCTTTTTTCCCGCCAACAACCTTAGTTAATTCTTTTTCCTTCAAAACAGTCTTCTTAACAACTTTCTTCTTCATGATATTTCATCCTTTCATGATTTTTATACTCAACTTATTTACACTCTTAATATATCATGCACTTTTAAACGAATAAAAAAAGATACCAATTCGGTCATACTTTCGTACCGATCTGGCATCTTGCTTAATTCTACTTCCACCAATTTGGACGCCATGGAGGAATACTGCCAATGGCTCTCATTTGAGCACCACCACCTCTACCGCTACCTGGCATACCATCTGGACCTACAGCATGAGGAAGCGCTACCAAGATCATATCTCTTCGGCCACCAATAACCTGACTTAATTCTTTTCTATTCAATTGTTCTTGTCTAAGCTTCATTTTCATCACCTACTAATTGATTTATTTATAAATTTTGTATGAATTTTGATATTTAACTCCAGGGCTCGACATTTCAGGTTCATCTCTTACTACTAGCCATTTTTGACCTTAATTAAATACGTCGTCTAATCATGTCTGCCATAGCGATTAATTTACTCTCTCGACCGCCATAACCACCATCAGGTCCTAATCTACGAATATAGCTTTTTGCTGAACCACCAATTACGTCAATCAACTCATTGTCACTTAAGGTAGTCTTCTTCCATTCCTGCATATTTTTCACCTCTTTAATTAATTTATACTTAAATAATAATTAAATTTCGGCTATTAAAACAAAAAATACTAATTTAGCACATATTTTGACTAAATCAGATGTTTAATTACTAAATTTTTCTTTCAAATATATAAAAAACAACCAAGTATTTAACTTGGTTGTTTCCACAAATTAGTATCCCATTGCATTCCGATCGCCATTTTTAATTACATAATAATTACGCCAACTGACGATCCATTCAATAATCGCAATTCCTATTACAATTACAAAGAATACCCAATTTTGTACAAAATAAATTCTCACCATAACAGCTGCCATAACGCTAAGAGCTACAATTTCACCAATTAACCATTTCCTAGCAGCTATGTTAACTCTTCTCTTGACTTGATAAATGGATAAGCCATAGAGACAAGTCCAGTACGTAAAGTACAACCCAGTAAGGAATACTGCACTCAACATGAAGTGATAATAATTAGTAACTTGACAGTAGATCAACACTGCCAGTTCAGCAATACCGATTATTGCAGTCACTGTTTGAGCTAATCCGAGCCAGAACTGATCAGACTTACTTAATCGATGTTGGGAATTACCAATTACTTTTTCTTCCGCATACCCTGCTTCAATATCAATAATGTAGTAGATTGTTGCAGCATAACCTACGAACTGCAAGAATAGTAGCATATTGAAAATCCATAACGCCAAGGTTGCTACACCAAATAAAAGCATCCCTAACGCTGACCAGGTAGAGAGCCTATGTCTTTTATAACGAAAAAACATCCGTCCAATTCTAGTTCTCATTATTCTCACCTACTGCGATAATTCTCATCACATTGAGTTTAACTAAATGCTATTCCTATCTTCCGAATCCTGGGAAATGACGAAACGATTGAATACCTCCAGTACTACCACCCATACTACCTTCCATTCCATCTGGACCTAACAAACGTGGTACCGAATTCTTCATTTCATATAATGAACCACCGATTACTTTTTCTAATTCACCATTATTCATTACTTTCAATTTTTTCATAATTTTCTTCCTTTCATTAATTCAGCTACAATTAAATAATAATTAATATTTTTATTAAAAATTAAATTATACTGATTTGGCAGTTTTTTACTCTAAACTTGTTAAACTCTTCCAAATATTTCTTACTTACATTTTCATAATTCTATCTGCATTATCATCCATAAACTTACATCTTTTTCCTAATAACATGAAGATGGCTACCAAGGATGATGCTGCCATTACAATAAAAGCACAAGCCCAATTATCAAAAAATGGAGATATCGACACAGTTAATGGCGTTTCACTAAAGACAATGAAATCTAAGCCAAAGTGAACCAACATGCTTAACCATAATTTACCAGTATATAAGTACAAAACTGCAGCTAACATGCCAAATCCAAAGGTATAGATCATTTGCTGTTCAACTTTTGTCAAATTATAAAGAACGCCAAATTGCGTTGAACCCAAATTAGTCAAATGATCCAAGCTAAATAATAGTGAAGAAATTACGGTAGCCCACACTACTTTTCCTTTAAAATTACGAAAGACAAATAAAAGTACAACAATATCTAAACAACGTTGCGTTTCTTCCATGATTCCGGCTTCTACTGCTGAAAGAAATCCAGTCAACGTTACTTCAAAAGTACTAAAATCCCAGTTAAAGATTTGTACCGGTGTTTGTGCTATCCCCAAAAACACATTAAAAAATGGGAAATAAGCTGAGAAAAGGAGCAGTAGCACTAATGCCCACCATTGAAAATTCTTAGTTTTGATAAATTTCAAATTCCATTCAAATTTTAATCCCCATGCTTTAAAAATAAAGAATGCCAGAATGAACATGGCAAGTGCATTTATAAGACCAGATTCAAGTAGTTCACTTACATATTTGGGCGCACAATAGAATTTTAATGCGGGAGCTAATTGACTTAGTCCCAAGCCTTCAACGACTATTAAACGTAATATCCAATTCTTTACAGCAGGCAAGCTTGCCTTAACCATGGGGATCGAAACTAGTAACAATGCCAAGCAACCGACAATAGAAAAGAAGGGTGCCCATGATGCAAATATAGTATTTAAACTAGTAACTATGCCTTGGATTAGCTTGTTAAATGTGAAAGGCAATGCAAGTGCGCTTAATACACTAATCGTGGTTTGAATATGGCGATTCTTTTTACGTACTGTGGATAAAATCAGAAGCACTACTAGAATTGCCAGAAATACCCAATTTATTACAGGCAAATATATCGGAAATGATCTTTCAGGATGAAAACTAAACAAAACTATCCATACAATACCAATAATTAATTCAACATTGAAAATTTTATTCCACGCTTTTTGACTCACTTTTAACATCCCCTTTTTAATTAGAAATATATAACAAAAAAAGCAAAACCGCCATAAAAGACTAATTTTGCTTAAAAATATACTAATTTGGTAAAGATTTATTCTCAAGCGGTTCAACTTTTCCGAATTATTCTTATCCGCCAACAATTCGATCTACATTATCTTCCATGAACTTACGTCTCTTACCTGTTAACATCCAGACAAAAATCGCTACGCCAATGATTAACAACATAATTGAAGCCGGCCAACCTGTAAACAAGCCTGTTGTGACATCAGTACTCAAAGTCTCTAAATCATACAAAAAGTGGATCAGCATCCCTAGCCATAATTTTCCAGTATACAAATACAGTACACCAAACGCCAAGCCCAGACCAAACGCATATATAAGTTGCTGCGCCATCATATCAGCAGAATAAAAAGTACCATTGGTAATAGTACCCAGATTACTCAAATGCCCTAAACTGAACAAAATAGCTGATATTACTACAGCCACCATTATTCTGTCTTTGAAGTTACGCATAGCATAAAGCAAAACAATTATTTCTAGTCCGCGAAACATTTCCTCATAAATACCCGCTCTAGCTGCAAAACTCACTATATCTGCAGTAAAGTGATATGAAATTTCAAAGCTATTCCAGTTCCAAAAAGCAAGCAATTCTGCCCAGTTATTTACAAGATTTAAATACGTATTAAAGAAAATAAGCCAGATCATTACCAGAATTAATACAATCCAGGATCCTAATTGAAAATTACTTGTTTTAACAAACTTCAAATTCCAACTGAATTTCAAGCCCCATGCCTTCGTAATAAAAAAGCCTAAAACAAAGATTTCTATGGCAACTATCACGGCATCGTATACAAGAAAATGAAGCGACTCCGGCAAATTAATAAAGTCATTGGCATTAAATGTAAAGCTCATATCAATAAGAGCGATACTTAGCACACGGAGAAAACCATTCTTTACTATCGGCAAATCAACCATTACCCAGGGAATATTTACTACAAGTAAAAGAATACAGCCTATGATTGAGAAAAACATTGCATAGCTTGGAAATGCAATATTAAGAACTGAAATTCCAGTATAAACTAAGAAATTAGATGCATATGGTAATGCTAGAACGCCAAGCCATTTTGCCGCTGCCTGTATATAACGGTTTTTATTTTCAAAGAGAGTCAAAACAAATATTACTACTAATGCACATAGAATAGTTGGATATACTAGTTTAGGCATCTTAAATGTATGTACCACATTCAGATTAAGGCAAAGCATGAGCAGTATTCCTACTATCAATTGAATTTTTAAAATCAATTGATAAATTCTATTTTTCATAATAACTCCCCTCGCTTTTTAGCCTATTTTCTCCAGTTTTTCTTTGATTAAAATATATAACAAAAAAGAGCAAAACCGTCATAAAAGACTAATTTCGCTCTAAAATGTACTAATTTGGTTTTACATCTGTTATAACTCTACTTCTTGGTGCCTACCTACAAACATATAGCGTGCTCCTGTTTACTAGATTACAATATAATATATTCTGTTTTCACAATAAAAAATAGCCGTCGCGAGGACGACTATCGCTTTCGCTTGCTACATAAATAGTTTCTTGGGTGTCTCAGGACTTGCTTAATTAACGATTAAGTAGTTTCTTGAGTTGCTTCAAGACTTGTTTAAGTAACTTTTTCATGTGTTTTCTAGGCACAATGAAGATCACTAAAAAGAAACAAAACTTCATGAAGGAATACCTCCTTCCACACGTGAAATTGAACTGGTTAGGTTCTAACGTGCATTTTAATTTTATCATGATATAATAATAGTGAACTAAAAAGAAACAATGACGTGCAAAAAGAGTAAGACGGTAACTTGCTCGACGACGTCGGTGTGGCTCTGCTTTAGCAGAGCTTTTTTGTATAGAAGATCAATATTGTAATGTAGCAAAAAAGACCGTGCATCCCTGCACGGTCTTTTCATCTTATCTCATCTAAAATCTTTAAATCGAACCTGTTAATCCAGCATCTGTCCACTTATTTGGATTTTCTCTCAACATAATTTGTAATTTCGTTAAAGCTGGTGATAACTTAAAATTATGCGCTAAAGAATAGTTACTAATATTTTGATTAAGCCTAAAAATCACTTTATCTAAATCAACATTATGTTTCAAATCGTCTAAAGCATTATCAATCAACGCAGTTGTATCCCGATCATCGGCACATTCTTTTTGCAAATCCATCAGAACCTGTTGCAATTTTTCCTTGCTACTAACCATTCGATTTTCGTCCCTTTCAACATCACATCTCTTCAAACATAAACAACTGACAATTATAAAAGTACTGAAACAAAAAAGCCACTCATAAGAGTGACTCTGGTTGCTGATGGCGTTGATTATTAACGCTCTTTAAGCCAGTTTAAAACTAACTTAATCAGCTTTTTCACGTACTTTGGAGGTACGACAAGGACAAATATTAAGAAATTAAAATTCATGGTCCGGATTTCTCCTTTCCAGCACGAATTTTAGGGAGCTACCCTATTAGCGTGCAAAAATATTATATCATGTGATATAATACGTATAGGACAAATTAAGAAGTTTTAGCGTGCTCGTTGGGGTAGCTCCTCAACAAAGTCGTTAACGTGTGGCTCTGCTTTTGCAGGGCTATTTTTTTGTAGAAAACATTAATACCTTAATGTAGCAAAAAAGGCCGTGCATCCCTGCACGGTCTTTTCATCTTATCTCATCTATTTTCTAACGTATTCACCATTCTTGTACTTAAATTCAACCTTCTTATTAGGCAATTGAACCGTAATTCTACGATATACAGGACCGAAGCCATGCTTTTCAAGCTTAACCTTTACGCTACCATCCTTACTTACCTTAACCTTGTACAAGTTGTATTCGCCCTTTTGGTACTTGAAGTCAGTTCCGTTATCTTGATAGTGAATGTACTTACCCTTTTTACCAAATACTCTAAAGGTCATACTCTCGTCTGGCTCATCGGAAATGTGACTTACTTCCTTGCCCCATGGCAGGATAGTATTCTTCTTAATGAACAATGGCAATTTACCAATTGGTGCATCAACCAAAATCGTGGTCTTTCCAGAATATTCAACACCATTCCAAAAATCAATCCATTTTCCTTTTGGCAAATATACGGCACGCTTAGTTTGACCCTCTTGAACAACTGGGGCTGCCAAAATATCCTCGCCAACCATATACTCATCATTCAAGTTATACACCTGTGGATCATTTTCATAATTCAAGACAAGTGGCCGCATAATTGGCAAACCTGTCCTAGTTTCACGATAAAATTCATCGTAAAGATATGGAATAAAGCGGTAGCGAAGTTTCAAGTATTTACGGTAAATTGACAAAGTTGGTTCACCAAATACCCATGGCTCTTGTGAGCGAGTACCTAGAGCCGCATGGTTTCTGTACAACGGACTAAATAATGCACCTTCGATCCAACGAGTCAATAATTCTGGCGTCGTATCAGCACCGAAACCACCAATATCAGTACCGGCAAAACTAAATCCACTCATTCCCAAGTTACATAATTGCGGAATCATCATTTGGACATGCGTCCATAAACTTTGGTTATCACCAGTCCAAACTGTGGAAAACTTTTGCGTTCCTGCATATGCCGCACGCGTAATGACAAAGGGACGCTTGCCTGAATATTTCTTCAAACCTTCATAAGTTGCTTTAGCCATATTATGACCATAGACATTGTGCATCTTCTTATGAGTTGAAGCTTGCTCTTCGTTATGAAAGACAATATCTTGTGGAATTTCACCTCTAAATGATGCAGGTTCATTCATATCGTCCCAGATACCTGAAACGCCAAGATCAACTAAGTACTTACAATTTCTAGCCCACCATTTACGTACTTCTTTGCGACCAAAGTCTGGGAAGACAGCATCGCCTGGCCAAACTTCATTTACATAAACCGTACCATCTGGAGCCTTAACGAAGTAGCCTTTTTCAAGACCTTCCTTGTAAATCTTATAGTCATCATCTTTCTTTACGCCTGGGTCAATAATCGTGATGATTCTAAAGCCCAATTTACGCATCTTCTTGATGAATTTATCTGGTGATTCATAAGTATCTTTTCTCCAGGTAAATACACGATACCCACGCATATAATCGATATCAAGATGCAAAACGTCACACGGCAAATCATACTTGCGCAAGTTTTCCGCAATTTTCTCAACTTGCTTTTGGCTGACACTGTAGCCCCAGCGAGACTGTTGATAGCCCAAGGTCCATTTCTGCGGCATTGGTACACGACCAGTCAAGTAAGTGTAGTTGGTGATAATTTCTTTAAGTGAATCACCACCAATGATGTAGTAATCAATGTTGCCATCAACTGCGGAGTAGTAGTAATAATCGTTACTTTCTTTACCTAAGTCAATGTGGTTACGATAAGTATTGTCAAAGAAAATCCCATAGGGATGACCATCTTTTAAGCCGAGCAAGATCGGAACCGACTTATAAAGACTTGGGAAGCTTTCAACTTGAGGTGCTGGATCGTCAGTATTCCAGTTATTATAGGCATAATGACGCTTATTTAAAAAGCCAGTCTTATCACCTAAGCCGTAAAATTGTTCATCACTAGCTAGTTTTTTAACGATTTCATAATAGTTTTTATCTTCTTTTTTACTACCAGCAACCTCATGACCTTCTGATTCTGCCGATTTTTTATGTTCCTCGTCCATTTGACGATCAATCGGCGTACGCTCACCGCGATAATCAATGATCAATGGATGATCCTTTTCATCATAAACATCAATCTTTTTGTCATCGTAAATTTTTACGAACAACTTTTCTGTTGATAACTCTGCATGATCATCTTTTTCTTCAATACGAAAATTAGTTTTTATTTCCTTATCACCAGCGATAGCATATGAATTGCTAGCATTGCCACGATTTTCAAATACACGCACAATTTCAGGCGTTAGAACCCTTAATTCAAGTTCCCCATCTTCATAATTTAAGGTAACTTTTTGCCCATCTTGGATGAAATTTTTAAGTTTGTTAGCCATAATCTACCTCTATTTAATTAATATATGTATTCGCTTTCAATTTTAACACAATACTATTAACGTAATAATTATGGTGAAGAAAAAACCAGCAAAAATTGCTGGTTTTTAGTTAAAAATATCTGACATCTTAGTCGGAATATTATTATTTTTAACAAAATACTTCTTAAAGGTGTTCAAATCACATGCTTCTTCATCTTTATGCACATACATATCATGCAATGCCCAAAAAGCTGTGACTAACAAATTGACACCTAAAATAATTAATAATCCTAAAAAAATGTACAAAAGATAAAGCATAATCGCACCTCCAACAATAAAAGTATATTTGTTATCTGTACTACCTAACTAATACACTAATATCTATGGAGCGATTTGTCAATCTTTTTTTCTACCGATGTATAAAAAGCCGTAAATTGCTGGACCAATTATAATAGCACCTGCAATTGACAACACTAAAACAAAAGCAAAACGTGGCATAATAAAAAAATCTCTACTAAAACCACGCGAAGCCCACATTGCAAAAAATGTAATTACCCAGGCAATAATCAACGAAATAATTAATCCTAAAATTGAAAAATTATTCTGTGAATTTTTTTTGTTCATCTTTTTTCCTTTTTAAAAAAACAGTTACTAGACTTTCCTAAGTCTAATAACTGTCAAAATTATTATCAATAGCTTATTTTCTACCGACGTTACTGAAAGCTAGACCCAGTAGAGCGCCACCCAATGCGCCAGCTTGCTGAGACACCGGACGAGCATCCGCAATAATTGCGGAATGAAATTTCATGACGCTGTTTGATAATTTACTTTGCCAGCTTAATGGATCAAGTCCTACACGAATTAAATTGCAAACATAATTTGCGGCTTCACCATTTTCAAGCTGATGCTTAGCATCGAGCAAAACTTTCCGCTCTTCTGGCTTAGTTTCTTTATCTACTAACAAATCAGTAATGTTGTCTAAAAGCCAAATTTTCAAACTATCTTTTTCTTCTTGATACATTGTTTTGACTTTCCTTTCTCAACTTTTTAGAAAATTATAATCCTTAAAAAAGGAAAAACAATATTTTTTTAAATTTTTACTTTTAAACTTCAATGTATTTTTGTAATTCAGCTTGTAATTTTTTTACACCAGCTGGTGCTTTAAAATCATTTTTAGCCAAGTAGCCTGACAAGCCATCATCAAGTTCATTAGCAATTTCATGCACAGGTTCATTTTTGCCAGCTCTGAATAAAGCTACTTTTACCAGTTTCATAATATCACTATTGCCTAATAAATCAGGATCACTATCAACTAGTTCTCTAACCTTAATCATAAATTCATTATCTTTTGGGCTAATATCAGGGTGTGTACCGACACCTTCCATTGGATTTTTCATATTTTTGCCTCCGTTCACTCCTGATTTTAGCACAACTAAAAAGCCATGAACTAGCTTCATGGCTTTTCAATTATTCATACATATATTTTGCACATGCTTCTTTAGGATCCATTCCGTTACGGATTTTAAGTGCTAATTCAATTGAAACATCTGCAATAATTGATTGCGGATCGATGACGTTATACGGATGATCAGGTGCTTTTTCTTGCGCTAATGACAATTCGGTACAACCAAGTAAAATCACGTTACAACCATATTTATCATGCATAGTTTGCAAAATTTTATGATATAAATCATGATCTACAGTACCCTTTTCTTTGATATCTGAGTAAATCAATTCATTAACCATTGGCTGAATTTCGGGTCCACCTAATTCTACCTTGCGCCCCACCTTCTTAATTTCATCAGCATACAAATGGTCATAGATTGAACCTTCTGTTGCAATTAAACCGATCTTTTCTTCATCCGGATAATTATCAAGAAAATTATGTACGGCAATACGCATCATGTGCAAAAATGGCTTATCAGTCAATGCAGCTAAGTCATCATAAAAATAATGTGCTGTATTACATGGCATGACTAAAAAGTCAGTTCCTAACTTATCTTGACCTTCAACGTCATCTTTTAAATCATAGAAGAAATTTGGCTTACTATGATCCTTGATATAGGCAGTACGGTCAGGAACCTGAGCATCATTTACCAAAATATAATTTAAATAATCTTGATCACGTGCAATTTTAACACGATGATTAATTAGGCGTACATAACTTTCGGTAGCAATAGTTCCCATGCCGCCAATAATACTAAAAAAGTGCTTCATTGTACTACTCTTATTTTCTAAAGTGCTCGTCTTGGCCTTCTAATTCGTTAATTACCTGTTGAGCAACCACAATATCTGATGGATATGGAGTGTCTACGCCGCGAATCTTTTGGAAAGCGTCAGCACCCTTACCACAGATTAAAACTACATCATCTGGACCAGCTGAAGCAATTGCATCATGAATAGCTTTCTTACGGTCCAATTCAATTGTTACATCACACTTAGAGTGATCAATACCAGCATCAATTTCTTCAGCAATAGACTTTGGATCTTCAAATCCTGGATCATCAGTTGTCAAAAATGCCTTATCAGCATATGCACTCAAACTTTCACTAAAGCCTGGACGACGTGAAACGCCTTTATCACCAGGTGCACCAACAACTACGATGATCTTAGGATCGTTAAATTCATTTTGCATGAATCTCATCAAAGCCATCATCGAAGCCTTATTGTGGGCATAATCAACAACAACCATACCGTGTTCTTTAGTTCTTTCAGTTTGCATACGACCAGGGATAGTAACATTACGGATCCCCTTAGCACATTGATCATGGTTAAGACCGGCAAGTCCTGCACCAATGATGGCAGCTGTACCATTTGATTCATTAAAGTCACCCAACATCTTTAAAGTGTAATCACCATTAATAGGCAACTTCTTAGCCTTATCAGTGGCACAGAACAACTTAAAGCGAGTTTCTTTCATATCCAATTCTTGGGAAGCAAATCTAAAGTCAATTGGCACATCCAAATCTGGATTTTCAAAATCTTCTCTTGCAAACAAGTAAATGCTATCTGGATTAGTAGTCGTTGTTGCTGCTGCATATACTTCATTAAAGTTAGCAGTTTCTGCGTTAATAATACATTTACGTGAGTTAACCATCAATTGCAACTTGCAGTGCAAGTAATCCGCAAAGTTAGGGTGTTCATTTGGTCCAATATGATCCGGACTGATATTTAAAAAGAAACCTAAATCATAAGTTAATCCAAATACACGGTTCTTCTTATAAGCTTGACTTGAAACTTCCATTACAAGGTGAGTCATACCGTTATCAACAGCAGTACGCATATCACGGAACAAGTCCAAACTTTCTGGTGTAGTTAAACTTGATTTAAAGCTATCTTCTGGCTTTGGCCCAACAACATCATTAACTGAAGAAATTAAAGCTGTTCTACCACCGTTTGCTTGATCAAGCATCCCCTTCAAAAAGTATGCCGAAGTAGTCTTTCCCTTAGTACCAGTGAATGCAACAACATACAAATCATCTTGTGGGAAACGGAAAAATGCCGCTGACAATAATGCCATTGCCTTTGAAACATCGCGAACAATTAAAGCGTGCATTCCTTTACCTTCAGGATATGGTTGTTCAGCAACGTAACAATTTGCTCCATTACTTTTAGCCATTGATAAATAAGTTGGTCTAAAGCCTGCTCCCTTACAGAAAAACAATGTGTTAGTTTGAATATCGCGTGAGTCATAAGAAACGTAGTCCATCTTGGTTGCTACAGTATCTTGCACTGCGCTTGACTTGAGCAAATGGTGCTCTTTTAAAATTAATATACAGGTATTTAAAGAAATACTCATTTTTTCTCCTCGTTGTATTAAAAACATTCAGTCAAAATTATAACACAGCTAGCAATTACTTTGCCTTATTGGGATCAAGTGGCAAACGAATAATAAAACTTGTCCAGTTTTCATCTGATTGACAACGAATTGTCCCATGATGTAAGTCTACTACACTTTTAGTAATTGATAACCCCAATCCTGTACCACCAGTTTTCGTATTACGTGATGTTTCTACTCGATAGAAACGATCAAAAATTTTCTTTTGGGCTGATACAGGAATTGGTTCACCGTTATTTTCAACTCGTAATTCTACTTCACTTTTGTTAACCAAATTTGCTACCAACTTAATTTTTGTAGCACCTGTACCATATTTAAAAGCATTAGAAATCAAATTGTTATATACACGCACTAACTTTTCTGCATCAGCCTGTATCGTTAAATTCTTAGGCCGTGCTTCTATCTCAATATCAATACCCTTTTTTTCAGCTTCTAATTCAAAACCTGCAGCTACTTGCTCAAGCATTGAATAAATATGTAGCTCATTCAAGTTTAACTTAGTACTGGTTGATTTTAGTGTTGTGTATTCAAATAAATCATCAGCTAATGATTTCATTTGCTCTGCTTTAGTATAAGCGATATCAACATACTTTTGTTGATCCTCTTTTGATGATATGCCAGTTTTTAATAGCCCTAAATAGCCAATAATTGACGTTAGCGGCGTTCTAATATCATGTGATACATTAGTAATCAATTCGTCCTTAGACTTTTCAATGGCACGTTCTTCGTTAATAGAGTTGACCGTACTATCAACTAACGAATTAATTGAATCAACTACTCTTTGAAGTTCTGGTCGAACTCTAAAATTAATTCTATGATCAAAATGCCCATTAGCAATATAATGCAACTCCGAAATAACGTGGCGTAACTGCATCTGATGATATCTTCTAATTAGCCGCCAATATAACACGGCTAAATCGCCAACTGCCATTATGATAATGAAGATATTCTGCCAAGACCAAACATGTCGTCCACCAACAAAAGTCATCGACTTTTTCAAAAAGTAAATACCATTTACCAAGCTCTCATCTTGCAAAATGGCTAGGTGAATTAAAATGATAATTGATAAATTTAGCAAAAGCAGAAGGATAATCGTTACGATTCCTTCTGCAAATAATTCGCTTTTTTCAGCGCCTGTTAATTTAACGCGCTCTTTTTTCATTCTATGCCTCGACCTTGTATCCTACACCCCAAACAGTTTGAATAACATCTTCACCATCCGTTGCCTTTTGGATCTTGTCACGAAGATGGGATACGTGAACCATTACAGTCTTAGCAGAAACAATAGATTCTTGTTGCCATACACGTTCAAATATTTCATCAGCTGAAAATACTCGATTAGGGTGACTAGCCAAAAGATATAGAATACCAAATTCAAGTGCAGTTAACTGAATTGCTTTACCATCAATAGTCTTAACTTCATGCGAATCACGATTAATTACCAAAGGCCCTACTTCCAAAATATCAGGCTTTTCATCCTTAACTTGCTTTTGACTTCTACGAAGAAGTGAACGTACTCGAGCCATTACTTCAAGTGGATTAAATGGTTTTGAAACATAATCATCTGCACCGGTAATTAAACCTTGAATCTTATCCATATCACCTGTTTTAGCAGAAACAATAATAATTGGAATATCGGAATCTTTTCTAACTTCCTTAATTACTTCAATCCCTGACATATTAGGCATCATTACGTCTAAAATCATCAAAGCAATATCTGGAGTAGTTGTTAGCTTAGTAATTGCTTCTTTACCGCTATAGGCAGTAACTGGCTCATATCCTTCGTTTTTAAGATAAATACTTAAAAGTTCTACAATTTCTTTATCATCATCAACAACTAAAATTTTCACGAGGAATTTTCCCCCTTCTATTTGTTTTAATTTTTATACATAGTTTATCAAACCTTATGAATATTTTACCCAATTTTACTGAAAAGGCATAAAAGCAACGCTTTTCTTTATCTTTTCATAAAAAAAGCCGGCAAATGCCGACTTTAGTTTATTGAATTTCTTTTTTACCAGTATATAGTTCGTAGTAATAGCCTTTTTCTTTCAAAAGCTCTTCATGATTACCACGTTCAATGATGTGACCATGGTCAAGAACCAAGATTAAATCTGAGTTAACAATAGTTGATAAACGGTGAGCGATAACAAAACTTGTTCGACCTGCGAGTAAATTGTCCATACCAGCTTGTACCATCTTTTCAGTTCTGGTATCAATACTTGAAGTTGCTTCATCAAGAATCATTACTGGTTCATCTGCAATCATTGCTCGGGCAATACTAAGTAGTTGCATTTGTCCTTGTGATAAATCTCCGCCATCACCATCAATTACTGTGTCATAACCCTTATCAAGATCATGGATAAATTCATCTGCGTGAGACAATTTAGCTGCTTGATAAACATCATCATCACTTGCTTCAGGATTACCAAAGCGGATATTATCCATAATAGTGCCTGTAAACAAGTGTGTTTCCTGCAAAACAATGGATAATGATCTACGCAAATCATCTTTTTTAATATCCTTAATTGGGATACCATCGTAAGTAATTTTACCTGAATCAATATCGTAGAAACGGTTAAGCATGTTAGAAATAGTGGTTTTACCAGCACCAGTCTCACCAACTAAAGCCACCTTCATACCAGGCTTAGCATTAATTGAAATGTCATACAGAATTTGATGATTTGGCACATAACTAAAGTTTACATGATCAAAAACAATGTGACCTCGTACCGGAACCTTCTTAATTGAACCATCTTTTTGAGGTACGTTCCAATTCCAGTTACTACCAACTTCATCACCCTTAGAAATAGTAACGTTACCATTATCCATTTCTGAAGCTTGATCTTCCAAGTTAAAGATTCTCTCAGCGCCAGCTAAAGCCATGACAATTGAGTTTAACTGTTGAGAAATTTGGGCAATCGGCATACTAAATTGTTTTGATAATTGTAGGAATGAACCAATAGCACCCAGTGATAATGGAGCCCATTGATTAATCGCAGCAGCTCCACCGACAAAGGCAATTAAAACATAGAGTAAGTTACCCATGTTACCCATAATTGGGAAAAGAATTGTGGCAAAAGTATTAGCTCTACCAGAGGCTTGACGCAATTCTTCGTTATACTTGTCAAAACCAGCTTTTGATTCAGGTTCGTGACTGAAGACTTTAATGACCTTCAATCCGTTAAGCATTTCTTCGTTATAACCATTGATTTGACCAAGTTTCTTCTGCTGAATTTGGAAATAACGACTTGATCTCACAGTCAAGTAGCGAACAATTCCAAATGACAAAGCAAAGATAATAAATGAGAAGACAGTTAATTGCCAACTAAGTACAAACATCGCAATCACAACAAAAATCAAACTCAAAGCTGAATTAGTAAATTGTGGGATAGATTGCGAAATCATTTGCATCAAGGTATCAATATCGTTGGTATAACGAGACATGATATCACCAAATTCATTTTGATCAAAATATGAAATCGGCAAACTTTCCATGTGGATAAACATTTCATTACGAACACGGAATTGAACTTTTTGGGCTAAAACACCCATTAGCATGTTAAAAAGATAGTTAGACAAAAAACCAATTGCATAAATTCCAAACATTACCGCAATTGCTGTAGCAAGCGGACCATAATTGGGAACTCGTTCTTTTGTTAAAGGGACAATATAGTTATTGATCAATCGTTCAATAAATAATGAACCAATAACGTTGCTGGCTGCTGCCAAAACAATCGTAATCATGGAGATGATGAGCATCCATGGACTTGTGCTACCAACTAACTTAAGCAAACGAATTAAAATCTTAATTCTATTGCCTTTAGTTTGATTTTTATTTTCTACTGCATTTGCATTATCCAAATTACTCACCCTTTCCTTGTTCTTCTTGGAACTTAGCGATTGAACTGTAAAGTTCATTAGTCTTCATCAATTCATCGTGAGTACCGATATCTTGGATCTTTCCATGATCCATCACGATAATTCTGTCAGCATCCTTAATTGAAACAATTCTCTGGGAAATAATAATCTTAGTTGTTTCGGGCATATCTTTTGCAAGAGACATTCTAATTTCACGTTCTGTGCTGGTATCAACAGCTGAAGTGGAATCATCCAAAATCAAAATTTTAGGATCCTTAAGTAATGCTCTGGCAATAGTAATTCTTTGCTTTTGACCACCAGAAACATTGTTACCACCTTGTTCAACCATGGTATCGTAACCGTCTGGCATTTCACGAATGAAGCCGTCAGCATGAGCAATCTTGGCAGCAGCAACAACTTGTTCATCAGTAGCGTTTTCGTTACCCCACTTTAAGTTGTCTTTAACTGTACCAGTGAACAAAACATTCTTTTGCAAAACCATCGCTACGTTATCACGTAAGGTCTTTAGATCATATGACTTGACGTTATGTCCCGCTACACGAACAGCACCTGACGTTACATCATAAAGACGAGGGATCATTGATACTAAAGTAGATTTAGATGATCCTGTTTCACCAATAATACCGATTGTTTCCCCTGGCTTAATCCGCAGATTAATATCGCTAAGAGCCTCATTTTTATCAGCTAATTCATACTTAAAGTTTACATGGTCAAAAATAATTTCACCATTAGTCAAACGCTTAAGTGGTTTCTTTGGATTTTCAATAGTAGGTTTTTCATTAATTACAGCAGCAATACGACGACCGCTAGCACCTGAAATTACTAATTGGGTGGTAATCATTGCCAAAATATTCAAACTAAATAACACTGAATTTGAATAAGTAAACATAGAAATAAGTTGACCTGTTTGCAAGGTACCGCCAACTACTTCTTTAGCACCAAACCAGCAAATTGCCAAAGTTGAAATATTCAAAACAGCAGCTACTACAAGTGCATTCAAAGACATAATCTTTTGTGCGGTTGCAAATAACTTATAAATAAAACCCGATGATTTTTCGAATTTCTCAATTTGTGGTTTTTCTTGAACATAAGTCTTAACTTCGCGAATACCACGAACGTTTTCACGAACAACTTGGTTCATGCGGTCATATCCTCTAAAAATCTTAGGGAAATATGGATAAGCTGATCTAATAATTAAACCTAAGGCAATTGCAAAAATTGGTCCTAATACCAAGAAAATCAATGATAATCTTGGACTAATAATTACAGACATGATGATTGAAACTATAAACATCATTGGTGCTCTTACCGCAATTCTGATAATCATTTGGTAAGCCATTTGTACGTTGTTAACGTCGGTTGTTAGACGCGTAACTAGACTGGCACTTGAAAAATGATCAATATTTTCAAAAGAATAATCCTGCATGTGATAGAACATATCTTTACGCAAATTAGCTGCAAAACCGGCAGCAGCGTGAGCTGAAACATAACTGGCACTCGCACCTAAGATTAACGAAACAATCGTTAATACAAGCAAAATAAGCCCCATTTTACTAATATAAGACATGTTCCCTTTCATAATTCCATTATCGATCAAGATACCAACCAAATATGGGATCAGCATTTCGATAATAACTTCACCGATAACGAACAATGGTGAGAGCAGCGACAATTTTTTATATTGTCGTATCGACTTGCTCAACGTTTTGACCATATAAAACCACCCTTCTATTTCTATCCTCATAAATTAAAAAGATAAATGGAGCAAAACCATTTATCTTTTTCTAGCTATTTAATTAAGTATGTACCTATTTTTTTAAAGAAGCAAGTTATTTATGTTGTGGACGCGGTGCAAATGTTGACCCCACAATGTGATAATGTCTTCTGAACAAGTAACGAACACCATATGCTATAGCAGCAATTACAATATCAGCAGCGCCTGGTAAAACTGGATTGATCATCCGGATAGCTGGAAGAGATAAAATCCAAATCCACACAAATAATACTGCCGCAATACCTAATCCACTTAAAAGTAATCTAGCCCAACCAATACGTTGACCATTCTTAGGGGTAATCCATTCGTTGTACTTAACCATAAAGATACCCATTAAGATACCAACACTAGCTAAAGTTAAAATACCCATTTGAGAGTTGGCTTGAGATTTATCATTTTCAAATAATGCAATGATCCCAAATAAACCTACAAAAATTGCTAAGTATAAAAGTGCACCATCAATTGCTGATTGCCAAAATGGTGTTTCAACTGGCTTTTGGTCTGGGTGAAGCATTTGTTCTGCTTTGATCTTAGGTGAAGCTAAGTATAAACCATTAGCTGGTTGACCGTGACGTTGCGCAATTACAATTTCACCAAGAAGCCCATCTGTCATTGCCATAGCTTCTTGTCTAGACATTGAGCCTTGAATTTGTAATTCTTTTTCTAAACGAAAAACGTAATCTTGGTTTTTGTTACTTAACTTTTGACGAAGAATCTTAGGATCTTCTTTTTTTAACTCTTCATCTTTAGTATCAGTTTCAGATTTTTTCTTTAACTTTTCTTGCTTTTCAGCGTTAATATTTGCGCTACTTTGCTCTTTCTTTGTTTCTTCAGCCATTCTTCTCCCCTAGACGTTAAATCTAAATTCGATAATGTCACCGTCTTGAACTTCGTAATCTTTACCTTCAAGGCGAAGCTTACCAGCTTCTTTAACCTTTTGCATAGTTTCAAGTTCGTCTAAGTCATCGTATGAAACTACTTCGGCACGAATGAATCCACGTTCAAAGTCTGAGTGAATAACACCTGCAACTTGTGGAGCTTTCATCCCCTTGTGGAAAGTCCAAGCACGAGTTTCAGGACCACCAGCAGTAAAGAAAGTTCTAAGACCCAAAATATGGTAGGCTGCACGAATCAGACGATCCAAACCAGATTCTTCAACGCCTTCCATTTCAAGGAATTCTTTCTTTTCATCGTCTTCCATACCGGCAATTTCTTCTTCTGTAGCTGCAGAAATACCTAAGCATTCTGCGCCTTCACTTTCTGCATGTCTTTTGACGATTTGGTAGTACTTGTCGCTTTCTGGATCAGCCATTGAATCTTCTGCAATATTTGCTACATAGATGATTGGCTTAGAAGTAAGTAAGAACAAGCCCTTAACAATCTTTTGTTCATCTTTATTAAAGTCAATTGAACGAGCGGCGTTTCCTTCTTCAAGAACTGGCTTCAATTTTTCAAGTACAGCCATTTCTGCCTTGGCATCCTTATCGCCTTGTTGAGCGATCTTTTGCACCTTACCAATACGCTTATTAACCGCATCAAGGTCAGCAATAGCAAGCTCTAAGTTAATAGTATTAATGTCTTCTTCTGGATCAACTTTACCAGTAACTGAAGTAATATTATCATCATCAAAGGCACGTACTACATGAACAATAGCATCAGTTTGACGAATATTTTCAAGGAATTTGTTACCAAGACCTTCACCCTTGGAAGCACCTTTTACTAAACCAGCAATATCGGTAAATTCAAAAGTAGTATGAACAATCTTTTTAGCAGGAATCAATTCTTGAATTCTTGCCAGACGCTTGTCAGGAACTTCAACCATTCCGACGTTTGGTTCAATGGTGGCAAATGGATAGTTGGCCATTTCAGCCCCAGCCTTAGTAATCGCGTTAAACAAAGTTGACTTACCAACATTTGGTAAACCAACAATACCAGCAGTTAATGACATTTGTTGTCCTCTTTTTCTAAAAAACTTTATTTATATTTTTATCTTACTTGTCTATTTTATCCAAAATTTGGACGAACGATACGATCTTTTGGTACATAATGCTCTTTTTTCAGATTAACCGGATCATTAGCCTTGGTTAAAACTTTTTTCACTTTACGATTAAACTCACTACGTGGCATCATTACCATCCGACCACATCCCAAACATTTAAGCTTGATATCTGCACCCATGCGTAAAATTTCCCAGTCATTGGTTTGACAAGCATGGGGTTTCTTCATTTGCACTGTATCAGCCAAATTATAAATAATTTCTTTAGCCATCTAAATCAACACCTAACAAATCAAGAATTCGATTCAATTCATCTGCAGAAGCAAAATCAATGGAAAGATGTCCCTTTCCCTTTTTGTTTTCTGAGATACTTACGCTTGCACCAAATTTATCAGAAAGTTGCGTTTCACTTGCACGAATAAAAGCAGATTTTTTAACTACCTTTTTCTGAGGTTTTTTCGCATTCATTTCACCAACAAGTGCTTCAACTTTACGAACAGGCATCCCTTCTTGGACCACTTTTTTAGCTAAAACATCAATCTTATCTTTATCCTTTAAGCCCAAAAGTGTTCTAGCTTGTCCCATTGATAATTCACCATGTTGCAATAAACGTTTAGTTTTACTTGGCAAAGTCAATAAACGCAAATAGTTGGCAATATATGGACGTGACTTACCCATCCGCTTAGAAACTTCTTCTTGAGTTAGTCCCAGATTTTTTTGCAACATTTCATAAGCTTGCGCTTCTTCAAGCGGAGTCAAATCTTCACGTTGCAAATTTTCTAATACCGCAACTTCCATCATTTGACTCTCGTCAAATTTACGAATAATAGCTGGAATAGTCGTCTTCTTGGCTAATTTAGAAGCGCGATATCTACGTTCACCTGCAATAATTTCATAACCATTCACAGACTTACGAACAATAATTGGTTGAAAGACACCATTTTCTTTAATTGAATCTGATAATTCCTTTAAACTTTTATCGTCAAAATGTTTTCTAGGCTGATATGGATTAGGGCGAATATCACTTAACTCAAGTTCTTGTACTTCTTCAGTTTCTTCAACTTGAGGTTCATCTTCGAAAAGAGCTTCAATACCACGGCCTAAGCCGCCTTTTTTTCTAGTATCTTTACTTTTTGAGTCTCTTACCATGAGCTTTTAACACCTCTTTTGCTAACTCATCATATACCTTCGCGCCACGAGATCTTGGAGCATATTCAGTAATTGGTTGACCGTAGCTTGGAGCTTCAGCCAATTTAGTAATTCTAGGGATAATTGTTTTATATACTTTCTTGCTAAAGTAAGATTGAACTTCTTTAACAACCTCGGCCCCTAAATTGGTTCTAGCATCAAGCATAGTTAAAAGTACGCCTTCAACGCCTAAGTCTTTGTTAAAGTGCTTTTGTACTAAACGAATAGTGTTTAGCAATTGACTTAACCCTTCCATTGCATAATATTCACTTTGCACTGGAATCAAGATTGAATCAGATGCAGTAAAAGCATTAATTGAAAGTTGGCCCAATGATGGGGGACAATCGATAAAGATAAAGTCATATTGATCACTAACTGCATCAAGAGATGACTTAAGGCGAGTCTCTCGGGCCATCATACTAATCAATTCGGTTTCGGCACCAGATAAGTTAATTGTTGCCGGAACCATATCAAGCTTAGCAGTCGAAGTATGATGAATTGTATCTTGAATAGGAACTTCATCAATCAAAACATTGTAAATGTCCTGGTCAATCTCTGATTTTTCAATTCCTAAACCAGAGGTAGCGTTACCTTGAGGATCGATATCAACGATTAAAACGCGATAACCACGGTCGGCAATTGAGGCCGCTAAATTAATAGTAGTGGTAGTTTTACCAACTCCACCTTTTTGGTTAGCAACCGAAATTACATTTACCATATTTTTCATCCTTTTCTATTTTCTCTTCAGTTCGATAGTAATCTTGTAGTCATCAGGATTTTTATCTTCTTTAATTTTAACTTTGATACCTGAGTCTTCAGCTAATTTAACAGCCTTTTTAATTGTATTGATTTGAACTTTTAGATCCTTAGGAATGCGGTTTACTACACGTTTTTGTTCAGATTTTGCCTTAGGCTTAGGATTAAAGTATGCTTCAACATCTTTAGCGATTTCTTCAGTTTGTTTAACATTTAAGCCCTTAGCTTCGATTTCTGCTAAAACGCGTTTTTGATCATCTTCGCTAAGACCAATTAAAGCACGACCATGACGAGCAGTAATTTTACCTTCGATTAAAGCTTGTTGAACTTCATCACCCAATTTAAGTAAACGCAATTTATTAGCAACATATGATTGTGACTTTCCCATATCTTTAGCTAAAGCTGTTTGAGTTAAATTATTTAACTTCATCAAATTAGTGTATGCTTTTGCTTCATCAATTGGATTTAAGTCTTCACGTTGTAAGTTTTCAATTAAAGCAAGAGAAGCTGCTTGATCATCGTCCATATTTTTAACGATTGCTGGAATTGTTTCCCAGCCTAAGCTCTTAGCAGCACGATATCTACGCTCACCGGCAATGATCTCATATTGATCACCATCTTCACGAACTACTATTGGTTGAAGTAAGCCATCCTTATCAAGTGTTTCAGCTAACTCTTTAATTGAATCTTCTGAAAATTCACGTCGTGGTTGGTAACGATTAGGTACAATCTTATCCAATTCCAAATCTTGGATTTGTTTGTTCTTAGGGACTTCCTCGTCATGACGCATAAAAGAAAATAATGACATAGCTATGTCCTCCTAAATTAATGTATTGGTTTACGCCGCGGCGTTCCAGCTTGACGTGGATACTTCTTTGGCGTTTGCTTGATTTTTTTTACTAAAATTAAAGTTCTCTCTTCCTTACTATGTGGCAAAGTTAATTCTTCTTCTTTAACTAATTTACCACCAAGCACTTCAAGAGCTTTTTGGCCGTCATCTAGTTCATCTTCTGCCTTAGGGCCTTTAAGTGCAATGAAATATCCACCTTTTTTAACAAGTGGTAAACAATATTCACTTAACACACTCATTCTAGCAACAGCCCGAGCTGTGACAAGATCAAATTTTTCACGATAAAGTTTATTTTGACCAACATCTTCTGCACGACCATGAACTAATTCGACATCAGTTAAACCTAATTTTTCAATTAAGTTCTTTAAAAAAGTTAATCTTTTAGCAAGAGAATCAACAATAGTCACCTTAAGTGTTGGATTTAAAATCTTAAGCGGAATTGAAGGAAAACCGGCCCCGGCCCCAACATCACATAATGTTGCACCATCTTTAAATACTTCACCAAAAGTAAATAATGGAGTCACACTATCAAAGAAGTGCTTTAAATAAACTTCATTTTCTTCAGTGATCCGAGTTAAATTGACATGCTCATTAACTTCGATCAAATATTTAAAATAAAGTTTAAATTGTTGCTTCTGCTTATCAGATAATTCAAAATTATGTTTTGATAGTTCTAAGATAAATTCTTCAGGATTCATTTTTCACCCGTGAAACTTGTTTCATATTTCTAAAATTAACGTAAAATGCATTGACTAGCAAAGACAAATCGTCCTTTCAATTATGAAGTATTTTACTGCAATCGTCAAAGTTTTGATGAGCAAAGAAAACTAGTTCTTTCACTTACGAAATAAGGTATAATTTAGCGCAAAGGAGAGTTTTATTTTGGTTGTTACTTTAATAGTTTTGGCCTACTTGGCATATCAAGCTTATACAGGTTATAAAACCGGCTTTACACGGTATATCATCGGATTAATTTGTTCTGCGATTGTTTTTATGGTGGCTATTTTTATGCAAAATCCATTTGGTAATTGGCTTTACACACAATTTACCGGAGAAATAATCGGAAACAATTCAACAAATAATATCGAATTAATGATTGCACGTTTCGCTGCATTCTTTATTATCTTCTTTATTGGAAAAATGGTAATGAAGATTTTCAAGAATTGGATTCCTGCAAAAAATCCTAATGCAACTAGCTTAGGCAGTTTGCTCGACAGCGTATTAGGCGCAATTGCTTCATTTGTAGCTAGTTATTTCTTAGTTTATGTTGTCTTGTCAATGTTCAACGCATTACAAAACCCATGGTTCATGCAACAAACACTTGATTCATCATTCTTACGTTTCATTATTTATAGCACACCTGGACTTTCAAATGGTGTATTCAATAGTATTTTCAATATTAGTAAAACAGCTGCTTAAGCAAAAAAGATTTGGAGAAATCCAAATCTTTTTTATTGATCAAAATTATCATACTCAACGTGTTCGTCGTTATAAACAAACACAGCACCAATTCTATCTGGGTCATCATGCCAGCCTTTCATTGGATGCCCCGCAAAAAACAATCTTTTGCATTCAATTTCTGCTTCTACTGAATACCTAGTAAAAGTAGTTACACCAGCTAAATCAGTTTTAACTGGATAGCCTGTTCTTGGATCAATCAAATGATGATACTTATGACCATCTACCACCAAATAGCGCTCATAAGTGCCACTCGTTACAGCAGAGCATTGTGGTACCATTACCGAGGCAATATTATCGCCACGGGGTTCCTTAGGATCTTGAATACCAATCATCCATTGGCCATTTACTCTCTTAGGCGAATCACCAACTAATAAGATATTTCCTCCCAAATTAATGATGCCAGCTTCTACACCATATGCTAACCAAAGATCACGAATTCGATCTGCAATCCAGCCTTTAGCGATTCCACCCAGATCTAATTCCATTCCCTTCATTTTTAAGAAAACAGTTTGATCTTGGTCATTTAACACTACTTTGAATGGATTAGTCAAAATCATCTTGTCTTTAATTTCTTCATCCCGTGGAACACAAGCCCCTTTAAAACCTATATGCCATAGTTTTACAACCGGTCCTATTAAAGCATTAAAGCCAAAATTTTCACGACTTTTTTCTACCGCTAATTTTACCAAGCTGTAAACAGCACTTGAAACTTGAACAGGATAATCTCCTGCAGCATGATTTATATCCATTACTTCTGATTCATCACGGTTAACAGTAAGAAGATCCTCATAATGATCAATCAAATCAAATGATTTTTGTAACAGCTTGCGATCTTGCGTTCCAAAAATTTGTAAAGTAATTGAAGTTCCCAATGCATGATGATGACCTACTACTTGTTCTAATGCCAAATCTTTTATCATTTTTTAGTCTTCCAAATATAATTCACGAAGTGTATCACGCAATTCAGGCGTTACACCGATTATTTCTTTTAAATAATTATCAAGACTACCGAAGTTCTTATGAATAGCGATTAATGATGTATCTAAAAATGCATCGCTAACTGAACCAAGAATTCGCATATTAGCACGGAAGCAAAGATTTTCGCCATTTTCCTGCATTATTTTATCTCGACTAGCGCGGTAATTATCTAGCATATAATTCGAATACAAATAATCTTGGCGGATTGTTTCCATATCAACGCCTAGCAAATAAAGAATCAATACCGTTACGATACCTGTTCTATCTTTACCTTCTGAACAATGGTAAATAATTGCACCATCTTTAGTATTAGCAAGCACTTCTAAAATACTGTGCAGAGCATGCTGAGCATGTTCTTTCATGACATGAGATCTATACCGATCACACATCATATTAAAACCAGCATATTGATCTTTACGATACGTTTCAAAGACTTTAGTAATATCCTTTTTTCCACCCTTAGTATTATCTTCTGTAGAGATCGATAGATCAATATGTTCAACACCTGGAATTTGACTATCGGGTGCCTTTTTACATTCAAATGGCGAGCGTAAATCTATAATTTTAGTCAAACCATAATCAAGCAGAAACTTCTTATCATGTTCAGTAATATTACTTATTTTTCCCGTTCTAAGTAAACGGTGCATCTTTATTTTGCGCCCATTATAACCAACATAACTACCTAAATCACGTGGATTGCGAACTTTATCTAATGGTAAAATAATTGGATTTATCATAATCTCACCCCTTATGTTTTTTTGATAAAAAAACCGAATAGTTTCCTATTCGGTAATTGTACTATTGAGATTGCAAACTAACAAAATTATTTATTAATTTGATTAACAAATTCAACAAAATTATTCATCATTTGATCAAGTTGCTTAATGTAACCGTCATTAATCAGATCGCCAGTTTCTTTATCAAAATTACTTGCAGCACCACCGATTAAAACTTCATTACCTGGTAAAACATTAGCGCTCATATCAGGTGAAAGCAAAATTTCTCTTGCATCTTCTTGAGCACGACTTGAGCCTTGAACACCGTAAGAAGTACCAACAACTGCTGCTGGCTTCATTGCCATTACATTAGGACCAGCATGTGAACCTAACCATTCAAGTGCACTTTTAAGTGCGGCTGGAATGGAGTGATCATATTCCGGAGTAGTTAAAATTACCCCATCAGAATTTTTAATATCTTCAATCCATTGTTTAGTAATTTCATCTGGTTCTTCAGATCTACAAAATGGTTTAATTTGGTCAATCTCTTTTACTTCAATATCGGCTTTATCACCATAACGCTTAGCAATAAATTTTGCTAAAAAACGATTATATGAAAATGGAGCATTTGTACCAACAATTACTAATAAATTCATAAATAAGCCCCCTATTTAGTGATTTTTGCATACCAATCATCAACTTCATCAAAGAAGTGATTTAAGAATTTAAGAGTTCCTGGATCTACTAAGTTACCCTCTTCATCAAATTGCTTTGGTGCGAATCCCATCATAAATTCATCACCGTTAAATACATAGGCACTAAAACCTGGAGAAGCTAAAATACTCTTTAAACGAGTTTGGGAACGAGCAGCGCCTTGTGGCATGGGTGAGGTCGAAACAATGACAACTGGCTTACCATGGAATGGGTGTATTGCACTTGAAAGCCATTCAAGCGCACTCTTTAAAGCGCTAGTTACTGAGTGTTGTTGTTCTGGTGAAGCAATCAGCACCATTTCAGCATTCTCAATTTTTTCACCTAAAGCTAAAATATCTGCAGGTGCTTCAACCCCCTCTTTAAACATAGGCAAACCTTTTACTGTTGCAAAATCAAAATCATATTTATACCCTAAATTTTTTATGATAATTCTAAGTAATTTTTCGTTAAATGAATTATCGGCATTTGAGCCAGATAGAGCTAGTACTTTCATAAAAACCACCTTTCAAAACTCTTTAGTTCAATTATAACTTATTATGAATCATAAATTGGCCTTGATTACTTTTCACATAAAATGAAAAAGACATTTCCGAGTATGGAAATGTCTTTTTGTCTTGAAAAGCATAAATGATTGGTGAAATATTATTATGCCAAGTTGTCCTTGAGAGATGCTTCTTCATCCGCAGCGAACATTGGGTTTTCTTGAGTTTCGCTAAGGTGATCATTAAGCATAGCATCATGGATCTGAGCATTCAAAACATTAATAATTTGATTTTGACTAAAACTTGCAATTTTGTTAACAACTAATGCAGCCATACCAGTAGTTGAAATCCAGTTAGCAATTACAATATTTCGAATTTTATCTTCATCATAGTTGGTATCAGGATATTGCTCTTTAAACTTTTCAGTTACTAGTCCCAATAAAGTATCTGCAATAACCTTACTACCGAACTTACCATCAGCAAACATTGCACGGAATAAGTTAACATGCGTTTTAGCGAATTCAATATATGATAAATCTAAATCAATTAAAGGTTCGCCAGTAAATTCTTGCTGTAATGTATGATTTCTTAAGTCTGCTGAAATTCTTTCTAAGACTTGAGCACGAAGGTCGTCCATGTTGTCAAATTCTAGATATAAAGGTTGGGTTGAAAAATGTCCAGCTTTTGCAATGCTACGAGCTGTTAATCCTTCAATACCGTCCTTAATTGCCATCTTATAAGCAGTATCTAAAATTTTATCTTTACTAAATTCTTTTCTTCTTGCCATTTCTATGCACCTCAATCATTTGTTGCAAATATGCTTTTCAATACGCCTGTTATTTTTTCTTCACGAATATCATATATCCAATAAATAACAAATTCAAGTCTAAACTATTTATTTTTATAAACGTTTAAACAATGATGATCCGTTGTCTCCCGTAAACTGGTCATAATGTGATGAAACCATTTCAATAACTGCCTGCTTATCTAATCATTGTGAAGCACAGAATGAAAAAAACGCAGCAGATAAAATATACCCACGTTCGCGATCATCTGTAAGGTTATTTGAAAACTTCATATTGATTGTATGATCAGCATAGTCTGTCGTTAATTCGATAGACTTGTCTTCTGGTTTATCATTCATATTAAAACCTCGCTTTACAAAATATTAATATAATATAAAATTACGACTTTTACATTATAATTATATTACAAATTATTTTAGAAAGCGTGAATTTTATGAATACTACAGTCGTTGGTCGTTCGTCTTGTACCTCAATCTTAATTGGTAAGAAAGCATCCCTTTCAGGCAGTGTAATTATTGGCCGCAATGAGGATGCAAAAACTGCTTGGCCAAAACATCTTGCATTCAATCACCATAAGAATGTTAAGAATAACCATTTTAAGTCAAAAGACAATAAATTTGAAATTGATTTACCTGAAAAGATATTCAGCTATTCTTCCACACCAGAATGGACAGATAAATACGGTGTTTTTGAAGAAGATGGCATTAATGAGTATCATGTGGCAATGAGTGCTACTGAAAGTGCCTATGCCAATGATCGTGTAATGGCAGTTGATCCATTCAATACAGAAAAGGGCATCCTAGAAGAAGCTATGGTAACGGTAGTATTGCCATATATTAAAACAGCAAAAGAAGGCGTTATTCGCTTAGGCAAAATCGTTGAAAAACATGGTGCCGCTGAAGCAGACGGGATCTTATTTGCTGACCGCGACGAAGCATGGTACATGGAAATTGGATCAGGTCACCACTGGGTTGCTCAAAGAATTCCAGATGATTCATATGCAGTAGTTGCTAACCAATTAGCAATTCAAGAAATTGACTTTGACAGTGACAATTTCTTATATTCAAATAATTTACAAAATTTTGTTTATAACAATCAACTTTGGCCAAAAGATAAACCATTTATTTGGCGTGATATTTTTGGTACACATGACGATAGTGATCTTCATTACAATACGCCACGTGTTTGGAGCGGTCAGCGTCTTTTAACGCCATCTGCTGAACAAAAGCCTCAAGACTTCAATTTACCATTTACCAGAAAGCCTGATGCGCCTATTTCTGCCCAAGATGCTCAACATGTTTTAAGTGATCACTTTAATAATACAGTTTATGATCTAACAAATAAGAAAAATAAAGATCAGCCTGCATTTCGTCCAATTTCTGTAGCTACTACTCAAGAATCACATTTGCTTGAATTAAACGGCGAAGACATGATTCATTGGCTAGCAATGGGCGTTGCCGCACAAAGCGTATATATTCCGTTCTATCCACAAGGTACTAAAGTTCCTAGTACCTGGAAAAACGGTAAAGAGACTTATTCACCGAATTCTGCCTACTGGGTATTTAAGCTTGCCAGCGTTTTAGTTGATCGCGATTGGAGTAAGTACGGTACTGCATTGAGTAATACCCAAAACTCTACTAATGAGAAATTATTGCAAATTAGACATCAATATGATGAAAAATTAGCTAAGGAAAATGATCCTGCTAAACGAACTGATTTAATTAATGAAGCAAATGCTAAACTGGCTAAGACAGCTACAGACGCATATAAAGAATTAACTGCAAAATTGATTACTGAACAAACTGGTGATTCACCACTTAGATTCCAAATGGATCCTAACCTATAAGAGTAAAAAAAGCCGCAAAATGCGGCTTTTTTTACAGATTATTTTTTCTGAGTCATTTTACCATCCATCATCTCATAAATATGATCAGCATATTTTTCTAGACGCGGATCGTGAGTAACTAACATCACAGCTTTATTACGCTTTTTAGCTAGATCTTTAAATAATTGTCCTACTTCTTCAACGTTTTTGGTATCAAGTGAAGCAGTAGGTTCATCTGCCAAAAGAATTTCTGGATTAGCATAAAGTGCACGTGCAATTGCTGCTCTTTGTTGTTGACCACCAGATAATTCCCCAGGATATTTTTTCAATAACTTCGTAATTCCTAACTGCTTTAATAACTTATCCAATTCATCTTTGGAGAGGTTATTTTGCTTTTTGACTTTATCTACTAAAACAAATTGTTCCTCAACCGTTAAAAATGGAACCAAATTGTATGCTTGTAATACAAAACCAATTTTAGTCAAGCGAAGTGCATTACTCTTTTTAGCTGATAAGTTGCCGATATCATCACCATCAATTATTACCTCACCTGAAGTAGGTTTTTGCAAAGAACCAGCGATTGTTAAAAATGTACTCTTTCCTGCACCTGATGGTCCCATTATTAAGACAACTTCACCTTTATTAGCAACAAAATTAATATCTTGTAAAGCTATAACTTGCGCATCGCCTTTACCATAAATCTTCTTAACATTTTTTAATTCAATTACTGCCATTTTATTCACCAATCGCCTTTGCTGGATCAACCTTCATAATTGATCTAATTGGAATCAAACTACCAATAATCCCCATTACTAGCATTCCTACTGTGCCACTAACCATAATTAATGGTGTGAAATTCATTGGTACAGCTGCTGGTAAAACAGCTGCAGTAATCCACATTAAAATTAATGCAATAATTACGCCAACCGCAACTAAAATAATTGATTGACTGATCGTTGCACCAACCAAAGTTTTGCTTGGAATACCTTGTGCGCGCATAACGGCAAAATTATGCATCTTTTGCATAGTTAAGATATATAAGAAAACAGCAATAATAATTAATGATATTACAAATAAAAAGCCAATCATTAGACCAAATGTCAAATTCTGTGCAGTATATCCTGGCAACTTGCTGATATATCTATCAATTGAATAAGTCTTTGCATCTCTATGATTAAATTTATAATTCTTATTTCTTGAAAGGATTGCTGATGCTTGAACATTTGGCGCTACCATTCGCATTTTCTTCCATGTAGAAAATGAACCATAAACAATTGGTGCAATATTAATCTTAGCATTTTTTACAAAACCAACAATTTTGTATTTTTTGCTTGAGCCATTCAGGCTAATTTTATCGCCTAATTTATATCCTTTATCTTTAAAACTACTATCTACTGTAACTTGATTGCTATTTTGCGCTTTTTTACCAGAAAGTAGTTTTTGTTCTTGATAAATAAACTGATTTTTCTTTATTCCCAAAAATTGTGCAGATACAGAACTACGGTCTTTAGCTTTAACTACTGCACCCATTTGGCCAACATAGGCTTCAGATTTTCCTACTTTTACATCCTTAAGATCTTCTTTAGTAAGAGCGGATTGACTCATACTAATATTAGAATTCTTATTAAGGACAATTTTTTGAGCGTCCCAGCTCTCAATCGCCTGAGTATTTTCACTAGCTAATCCCACTGCTAATGATGACAACATAAAAATTAAATAGCTAATCAAAAAGATCATTAAAATGATTAACCCATATCGTAATTTTTCATGCTTTATTTCTTTAATTGCTAAAAACAATTAATCCATCCCCTTTTTAAGCATGTATAAGCTCTTTTTGTATCTAGCTAAATTTTTCTCACGATTTTCCGGATCTGATAAACAAAGATTAATTATCTCATGACTTAAAACCATTGCACTCCACATTTGAGCATCTAAGTTTAAAAGCTGTCTAGAATACATCTTATAAGTATCTGGAATCAAATACTCATTTTGTGACATATGCAATTTCATCATTGGTTCAAATTTACTGTTTTGTGTTTTATCAATAAATTTTACAACTCGATCGTAAAAATGATCTGGATCATATTTTTCGCCCGGTGCCATATTTGCATGAATAGTATCAATAGCCTTGTAATACATATAAATATATGCATCTGTTAAATCATCGAAGTATTTATAAAATGCACCACGAGCAATATCTGCTTTTTTCACAATATGTGATACTTTAGCATTTGCTAAAGGATATGTACTAAATCCCTCTAATAATACATCTTCAATACGTTTACGTTTAGCTAACGGTAAATTTTTAAAAGTTTGCTTAACCATATAATCATCCCCCCTTTTCAGCTTATGACGTTTTGTCACTAAGCGTCTATATCATAGCTCATTGTGACGAGTTGTCAATAAAAATGGTTAAAAAAAGAGAACTTTCAACAGTTCCCTTTTATGCAAGTACACGATTATAATAGTTCATTCTAGCGATGCCTTCACGGTAACTAAACTTGGTTAATGCACAATTATCAACAGTTTCAAAATGAATCATATCACCATTAGTTAAATAATGTGCTGCCATCATTCTGATCAAAGTACCATGACAAACAACTAAAATCTTCTTATCTGGATACTTTTTAGCAATATCATCCAAAAATTCACCGCAACGCTTATTAAGTGCCTCATGACTTTCACCATTTGGAGCATATTTAACATAAGAGCGCGCTACTTTCCCCCAAGGATCTAAAGCATCTGGATGCTTTTCTTTTAATTCACTTAACGGTTTACCGTCCCATTCACCAAAATCGATTTCAAGCAAACGATCATCGAGTTGAATTTCTTTTTGTCCTTTAACAAAAATCTCTGCTGTTTCTACAGCACGATTTAGTGGACTACAATAAACCACATCGAAACTGCTGGGATCAAAATTCTTAGCAGCTTTTTCTGCATAAGCACGACCCGCTTCATTTAAACTTGCATTTACTGATGAGCCTTGGATACGTGCAGATTTATTCAAATCAGTTTGTCCATGACGAAGAAAAACAATTTCCATACTTTTATTACTCTTTCTGTTTCAATAATTAAATATTACGCTGATAAAATTAATCTTTCCAATTTCTTAATTTATTTTCGGCAAATTTCTTTATAAAAAGGCTTACAATAAAATTATACATTATGTGGAAAGAGGAAGAGTTATGTCTCGCATTACAATTGAGAGAGATGGCCTCACTTTAGTAGGCGATCGTGAAGAACCTTTTGGTGAAATTTATGATATGGCTATTCTTATGCATGGCTTTACTGCAAACAGAAATACCCCTTTATTAAGGCAAATTGCCGATAACTTACGCGATGAAAATGTAGCTAGTGTTCGTTTTGACTTTAATGGACATGGCGAAAGTGATGGTGCGTTTGAAGATATGACTGTCTGCAATGAAATTGCGGATGCACAAAAGATTTTAGAATACGTACGTACTGATCCACATGTACGTAATATTTTTTTGGTGGGACATTCACAAGGTGGCGTAGTTGCTTCAATGCTAGCTGGACTTTATCCAGACATTGTTAAAAAAGTCGTTCTTTTAGCACCGGCTGCTCAATTAAAGGATGATGCCTTAAATGGTGACACTCAAGGCGCAACTTATAATCCTGAACACATTCCAGCAGCTATTCCATTTCATGGTAAAAAGCTTGGCGGCTTTTATTTAAGAACCGCACAAGTATTACCAATCTATGAAATTGCTAAACATTATACTAATCCAGTTTCTATAATTGTTGGCTCCAATGATCAAGTAGTTGCCCCTAAATACTCAAAGAAATACGACGAAGTCTACGAAAACAGTGAACTGCACATGGTCCCAGATGCAGATCATAGTTTCACTGGTCAATATAAAGACTCTGCTGTTGATTTAACTGCAGAATTTTTGAAGCCCCTATTTTAATGCCGAGTAAAATCAAAATCAGTTCTAAAAATATAATGATCGTCTGAACTGACTTCTGGTACAAATTGAAAATCGAAATCATGAAAGTCTCGCAAATCTGCGGGATTTTTTATTTGCTTTTCTGCCATAAAGCGCACCATTTCACCGCGCGCCATTTTGGCATGAACACCGACAGTTTTCCACTTGTCATTTTTTAGTTCTTGAAAATCAACAGTAATCATTCGCCTAGCTGAATTCAGATAAGGTTTAACTAAACGCATATATTGCTTAGATGCTAGATTAATTACTACTTGATCCTCTTTAAATAAACTATTAGCAATATCTTCATCCCAAAAATGATACAAACTATAATCACGAAAGCCTACCATTTTGGTATTTAATTCCAAACGATATGGACATATTCCGTCAAATGGACGGAGCATCCCATAAAAACCTGATAAAATACGCAAATTTTTTTGAATATAATCAAGCGCTGGCTGAGTAAACAAATCTGGTGCCATGTACTGGTATTGAATACCTGAAAAAGCTAAAATTGCTGGCGTTAAATTAGTATCTAAATCCATATTTTTCAACTGAAATAAGCTTTGCTCAACTACTTTATCACTGGCATGCCATAACGTTTCCAGTTGATCTCGGGTTCTTGATTTTAAGAATTTCTCTAATATCCTAGTCTTTTTCAAAAATTCTGGTGTGGATTGAACAGGAAAAGAATCTCGATCTAATTTCATAATTTTTGCGGGAGCAATAATAATTTTCATTTCAATATTTCGTTCCTTTACGATAAACTAAACTAGTAATTAACAAGGAGGACAAAAATGAATCCTGATTTTGCAATTGTCTTAAATTTTAAGTTAAACGGACAAGCTGACGCTGATACACTAGTTAAAACAGCGCGTAACATTGGTGCACGTGCTGTAATGAGTAACGGCAAAAATGACCTTTTTAAAATGGCCTGTGAAAAATACACCATCTTTTTAGCAAATAAACAAGATGGATTAGATTTAACCAGTGAAAATGTTATTGATACAATGGTTGATAATCGTAAAAATGGTAAATCTACTATCATCAATGTTCCAGTAAACAATGGGCAAATCAATGAAAATACACAAGCATTGCTCAATACCATTAATTCTTGGATGCACATGTTTGGTCACGCATTTAATGAAAGTCAACCAAGTGAATTGACTTCTAGTGATGGTTTCATCTTGGAAAATCGTCATGCAACTTACCAAAAATACATCTTTCTTAATAATCTTTCTGATCAAATTATAGTGGAAGGCCTAAGCGAAGAACCTAACCGTATAGAATGGATCGACCATCGCACCGAACTTGATTTTAGAATGGAAGACGGAAAGTTGATCATTGACTTAGTCCAACCAGATGATAATTTTGACTGGCAAGTGTTACGCATTCAGGCTCATCGTCCTGAAGATGATATTATTCATACTGAATTCTAAAAAAGTATTCTCTAGTAGAGAATACTTTTTATTTTATTTTTGAATCATTATCATAAAATTCTTTAAAGCGGCGTGCCTCTTTAGTTAATGTCATTTCATCATTTACTTGGGATAATTTATAACCCACAAAATATGGTGGTGCATCAAAACGTGTAATAAATTTTGCACATATTCCCTCATCATTACGGGGATAAAAGAATAAATTGTATGAATCACATCTACCATCATACATAATATTAAGTAAATATTTGGCACCACTTTGAATCCAATCAGCCCATAGATCAACACTATTTCGATTAAGTAAATTGATATTTAACTCTGTATATCCTTGTACAGGATGCTCTGCCACATTCACCTCAACCCCATCTTTATCAAACAATGTCTCTCCTTCAAAATTATTTGGATGAATATATTTATATCCATCTACGTTTTTAAAGCCTACAATTTGCATATGTGGATGAATTAGCGAGCCTCCTGAATGAGGACCATAGTTTTTATACCAAACTACTGACTGATATTTATCATCACGGTTCATCCTTTCAAAGCACTGCAAACTAAAACGTAGCAACTTCCGATTATACTTTTTAGTATAAGTGCTTATATCACCGTTATGGTCGCTTGATTCAATTAAAACGGTCTGCAGTGTATCACGCAGCGTTGGAAATTTATTATGAAGCCAAATAATGTCTCCATCCTTTGCATAAATATCTGTTAAATTTTCCACATCACAAAATGGGCATATATCCTTATTTTTATCTTTACGATAAGATTGCGGTTTATTTTTGACCACGCTCATTTGAAATACAATTGGATCATTAGTCATGTTTTTCACCTAAAAAAATAAAATAAAAGCTGTTATGCATTTTAACACTAAGGTAGAATAATTTAGTAACTTTACTATAATAAGAATAGTTGTTATACTGTTTCGAAGCAAACGTTTATTCGAAAAAAACTAAGGATACGGGTAATTTTAATATGCAATCTAGAAAAGAACTTAGAAAACATAATAACCGTAATAACCTCTACTTAATAATTGCTGGCGTAATTATTATAATTGCGATTATTTGTGGTGTATTTATTCATAATAGACGAGTAGCCAGTGAACAGAAGGAACGAGCCTTTGCGACTACTCACTTTAACCCTAACGTTACAATTTATGGCGTTAAGGTTGGAAACCTAACAGTAAAAAAAGCTACAGATAAAATCAATCAAAAGGCTGTTAACACAATCTTTTTGAGAAACAAGAAGATCGTTTCCGAACGCGATGAAAATGTTCAAACTATCGATTCTCAAACTGTACAAAATTATTTTGAAAAACAACATACAGATCTGCCGAATAATCAAAAATATACTTATAATTCAGCAACATTAACTCAAGCTAAGAAGAATCTTCAAAAGATACAAAAAGCTGCTGTAACTTATAAGATTGCAGGAAATAATTATACTTTAAAAGCAGATGATTTAATCGGTGAAGTCACATATAAAGATAGCAAGTATAAATTCACTGATGTCAAAAATTTAACTGCTAAATTAAACGAAATCGACAAAGAAGTTCAAACCCTTAATAAGAGCTATAAGTTCTCTGTTCCTGTGGGAAACAAAGTTAATGGTAAAACAGTTACTGTTAAAAATGAAAGTTACGGCTGGGGTGTACACGTTAAAAAAGCTCAAGTTGCTGTAGAAAAAGCATTCATGAATGGTAAGACTACTGTTGATGGTAGTAAATACATTTATGGTGATGGATACAGTACATATGCTCATGGTTACGGTAAGAATAATCATGGTATTGGTGAAAACTATGTTGTTGTTTCTATCAGCAATCAAGAATTATGGGTTGTACGCAAAGGTCGCGTAGTAGTTCACTTAAATGATGTAGTTACTGGTACTCTAGAAGGTGGAAAAGGTAATCAAACACCTAAGGGAGTTTGGTATATCATGTACAAGGAATCTCCTAGTGTTCTTCGTGGATATAACGACGACGGCTCAAAATATGCATCTAAAGTTCAATACTGGATGCCATTCACCTTAAGTGGTTGTGGTCTTCACGATGCTAGCTGGAGAAATGACTGGAGTAAAACAGCATACTTACAAGGCGGTTCACACGGATGTGTAAATATTCGTCCTGCAGAAATCAAGAGCGTTTGGGACAATGTCTTGACCAACGATGCCGTAATAGTTTATTAAAATGAAAAATATAGCTTTTCAAATTGAAGAGCTGTATTTTTTTGCGTAAAATTAAATAAAAAGATATAGATTTTTTGAAAGGATTTTTATGTTAATAATCGGGATTCTTTGCTTAGTCGTAGCAGCAATTTCTTACTTTAGATACTTAAGTGAAAAAAACGGCAATACTAATAAAAATAAAGAAGATAGTAAAAATGAGGCTAAATGGCAACGTACTTTAGCTATTATCTTTTTAATTTTGGGTTTAATTTTGGTTATTTATGCAATTGCTTTGCACAAATTTTAAGTAAAAAATAGCGTGGAAATCCACGCTATTTTTTAATGTACGCCTTCCATCAATACATTAATCTTCTTAACTAATAAGAACATAATAATACCGAAGACTACACTAACTAATCCAATGACAGTAAAGTATTGTACTTCTGTACCAGTGGAATAGAACTTAACAATTTGTGCATTGATTGCTTGACCCGTCGCATCAGCCATAAACCACATACTCATCATTTGTGAACGATATGCATTTGGCGCAAGCTTAGTCGTAATTGATAAACCAATAGGTGAAATCAACATTTCGGCAATTTCAACAATGAACCATGAACCAACTAGCCAGAAAGGACTAACTCGACCGCTTGTACCATAAAGCATCCCTGGCAAAGCCATCCACATATAAGATAAACCGGCAAAAACAAGTCCAGCAGCAAATTTACCCGGCGCACTTGGTTGTTTCTTCCAGTGTTCCCATAGCCATACAAAAACTGGCGTCAAAATCATAATAAACAAAGGATTAAGTGATTGGAAGTTGGCTGCTGTAAAATGCCAATTACCAACATGAAGTACAGTTCTTTGCTCTGCAAACAAAGCTAAAACAACAGATCCTGATTCTTCTATTCCCCAGAAAATAGCTGCCGCAAAGAATAATGGAATATAAGCTTTAACACGTGAACGTTCAACTTTAGTAACTTTTGAACTGCGTAGCATCATTACGAAGTAATAAATTGGCAATGCAATTGCTAAAACAGTCAACATAGTAATTATATTATCAACGTTCAATTGACCAAATCCAGCTAATGCAGCTAAAATTGCAGCAACTGCAACTACGATAATAACAACCCACTTAATAATATTAAGCAAATCACCTCTATCGATTGGATCATTAGGTTCTAGACTACTTGTGGGCAAATATTTTTTACCACCTAAAACATATTGAACTAATCCAAAGAACATTCCAATTGCAGCTAGCGAAAATCCAGCATGAAAGTTCAATTCATTTCCAAAAGCATGGAAGCCGAATCCTTCAGCTGCCCAAGGAACAAGCCATGGTGCGATAAAAGAACCCAGGTTAATACCAAAAACAAAAATACTAAACCCGGCATCACGACGACGATCTTCTACGGAGTAAAGTCCCCCTACCATATCTGATACATTAGGTTTTAATAAACCTGTACCAACCACAATTAAAGCAATAGAACTATATAATGCACCTACACCCGCTGGTAAAGCCAGCACGATGTGACCTAGCATGATCAATACACCACCATAAAAGACGGTCTTTCTTGATCCCCATACTCTATCGGAAAGCCAGCCACCTACTAAAGCTGACAAATAAACAAGCGAGCCGTAGATCGACATCACCGATGCAGCGGTAGTTTGATCCATTCCTAAACCGCCCTTTGTAACTGCATAGTACATGTAGAACAAAAGAATTGCTCGCATGCCGTAGTAACTGAAACGCTCCCACATTTCAGTAAAGAATAATGTAGACAAACCCTTAGGTTGTCCGAAAAATGCTGTATTTGTATCTCGTTTACCCAAAGAAAAACTCCCCTCTTTGTTTAAGGTAAGCAACAAAGAGTTATTATACCATGAAAAATAAGGATTCACTTTGACTAAGTGAATCCTTATTTCCCAATCTGTTATTGTTAATTAATCAATCGCCTTAGCAATTGCGCTATTTACAGCATCTTTTTCAGCTTCGATCAAGTTAACCTTGCTTTCGATAACCTTAGTGTCCATCTTAATTTCACGACTAAGAAGTGGAACATTTACCTTTGGTTCAAAGAATTCCTTGAATTCCTTAAGTCTTTCAGGAGTGTGGAACACACCAGCAGTAACAGTGATGAATGTAGCAAATTCCATGTCACCACCAACAGTCTTATCAAGCCAGTCCCAATCTTCTCTGATCCAGTCCCAAGCAGCTTGTTGACCATGATGGTTAGCAAGTAAGCCGCGGTACCAGCCGCGAAGGTCTTGTGGCTTAATAATATCTGCATTTTCGAAATCTTCTACAATTGTAGCTACTTCTGCCTTATCAATTGTGCTGGTAATAGCAGAACGAAGGTCTACCTTGTATGAAGCATCAGCAGTTCTTTGGTATTCCTTAATTAACTTGGCAATTAAGTTATGGCTTCCAAAATTCTTTACTTCGTTAATCAAAACGTATGGGCGAACATCAGCGTTCATTGCTTCCAAGTTATCTTCATTTTCAGTGAAGATTTGGTGAGCTGCCTTAATTGAATCAGTATTATCTGCGTAGAGACTTGCGCTTAATTCGTATGGACGAATTTGAGCATCTTCATCGCTTTCGCCCTTCTTAACTTCCCAGCCTAAACGAGCAACTTGCTTCTTTGATAAGAGATCGTAAAGCTTCTTCAGGTTCTTTTCTTCTTCTGATTCTGGTTTAACAAATTGACGAAGCTTGTTAGCAGTAGTGTACAAAGCGTTAATTACCAAACTTGATTTAGAATCTGCGAACTTAGTAAGAAGTGGCACAATTACAGCGTAAGAAATTTGCTTACCTTCTGCTAAAAGTCTAAGGTCTTGTAATAATTGCAACTTATCGATTGGATCAAGTGCATTAACGTCTGCCAAAATATCGTTAAGTAAGGTTTCATCATATTCAACGATGAAGTGAGAATTATTACCAACGTTAAGTCTAAGTGGGTGACCCGCTTCTTCACGAAGAACCTTGTAGTTGCCTAGATCAATTTCCTTTTCTGACATAATCTTAGGAGCATCAAAGTTAGCGTTCAATGGAATCTGCCATAATCTCCCCTTATCTTCACCTTCACCAATGAAGAATTGCTTTTGAGTAAGCTTCAAATGGCCATCTTTATCAACAAAGGCACTAACTACTGGGTAACCTGGTTGTTTTAGCCATGAATGCATAATTTCACCAATATTAAGGTCAGTTGCAGTTGAAAGTGCATCCCAAAGATCGTCACCTGTGGCATTACCAAACTTGTGGTGATCGAAGTAGTACTTAAGACCCTTTCTCAAAGCTTCATCGCCAAGAAGTGAACGAACCATGACCAACATTCTTGAACCCTTAGCATAAACAATCGCACCATCAAATACTGAATCAATATCTGCTGGATCGTTAATTTCCATTTGAATTGGTTGAACACCATCTGTAGCATCACGTGATAATGCTGAAGAAGCTTCATTAGTTTGGAACATTTCCCAAATGTGCCAATCTGGTTCCAAGCCATCAACTGACAAGTATTCCATCATGTTAGCAAAACTTTCGTTAAGCCATAAGTTATCCCACCACTTCATGGTTACTAAGTCACCAAACCATTGGTGAGCCAATTCGTGAGTAATAACTGTAGCTACCAACTTCTTCATTTCCAAACTAGTATTGTCTGGATCAAGCAACAAGTAAGCTTCACGATAAGTTATAAGTCCCCAGTTTTCCATCGCACCGGCACTAAAATCTGGCAATGCAAGTTGCAATGATTGTGGAAGTGGGTACTTAGTTTGGTAGAAGTCTTCGTAAAATTCAATTGCACGAGTAGCAATATCTAATGCAAAATCCAATTCCTTAGGCTTGTGAGCCTTAGTTGCATAAACACCTACTAAAACGCCGTCTTTAGTATGATCAGTCTTTGATTGCAATTCACCAAAGGCAAATGCAACAAGGTAACTAGACATACGAACAGTTTCTTCAAAATGGTGGTAACCATCTTTATCAACTTCGATTTCAGGCATGTTGGCAAGAGCAATTTCGCCATCTTGTTCATCCCATTTAAGAGCAAGCGTAAAGGTCGCTTTAGCTTCTGGTTCGTCAACACACGGAAATGCTTGACGCGCAAAAGTGGTTTCAAATTGCGTACCAATAATTTGCTTCTTTTTACCTTCCAATTCGTAATATGAAGGATAAATACCCATCATAGTATCTGTCAAAGGTGCACTATAAGCAATTTCGATGATGGCTTTACCAGTTACGCCGGTTTCAATTTTAATTGCTTCGTCTTTTTCAACTACTTCAAAATCAACGTCTTTTCCCTCAACTTTAACACTGTCGATAGTCATAAACTTCTGATTAATAAATACTGGATTCTCAACTACATCACCAGTAATAGTAGAAGTACCATTAATTTCCTTATTTTTACGGTTTACATCAATACGTAAATCGTAATGTTCTGGATGGAAAGTTTCATAAAAACGTTTTACTGCCATTTTTTACCTCCTAAAAACAGTTGTTTCTTCTAATAAATTTTACCAAATTAAGGCAAAAAGCGCTTAAAAAAGGCTATTTATTCCTGATTGTAAGAATGACGTTTTCGTTTTGTAACATTGCTGTCATATTGAGCTTGTAAGATATAAGCATAATCATTAAGAAATTGATAAATTTGAAATTAAGTTTTATTAACGAGGATGAATTAAATAAATGAGTAAAAACGTTAAATCTACTTTGGTTAAAATTTTTGCAGCTTTAGCACTTGCCTTTGCATGTGTTACTGTTGCCCAAGCTTTTTCTACCACTTCAAATAACCAAACTGTACAAGCCGCAACTAGAAAGCTTTCTAAGAAGGAAAAGGCAGCTAAGCGTTGGATCGCAATGCGTGAATCAGGTGGTAGCTACACTGCTAGAAACGGTGTTTGTTACGGTAAATATCAATTAAATATTGGTTACTTAAACGGTGATTTATCACCTAAGAATCAAGAACGTACAGCTGATAATTACGTTTATGGTCGTTACGGTTCATGGGTTAATGCCAAGAGATTTTGGCTAGCACATAATTGGTATTAATTCATTCTTTTAATTTCCAATCATGAAAAAAATCATCTAGTCCAATTGACTAGGTGATTTTTTTATGTCGTCAAATCTTATTTTGGCAAAATAAAAGTGCTGGACGAAGATTCACCTTCATCTAGCACTGGGTTAAAATATTTATCTTTATTCAAAATTATCTTGTTTAACAAAACGATAAATTGCAATAATCAAAACCATAATTGAGCACCCCATACCAACATACGCCATGGTACCAATATGAACTGCATTGTTGGCTGCTTCTCTTGCCATTTGATTTTCCATTGCATAACCTACTACCCATCTTCTCATTAAAACAGGAGTTAATACAAAACTTACCGTAGTGATCAATGAAGTAACTAATGTTGCATTTCTTGAATATGGCTCTTTAAAGAACTGTGCCAACACACAAAATGCTGGAGCAATCATCAAAAGCATGATCCAAATAATAATCCATCTTCCTGAATTACTACTCATCATTTGTGCACTATTGGTTGCATACCGATAAGAGCTCCATAACTGCCCACCAGTTACTGTATTAAGCAAATTCAAGAAATATGATCCACGTTGACCATAATAACCACCATTATTAGACAGCATCCCTTGAATAATTTGGAAACTATCGGTTGATCCTGCTGATGAGAAATCTACAGAAACCACTTGTTTCATATAAGTTGCTAAAAACATAACAACAGAGCCACCTAATTCAAAGGCTCTAAGCATACTAAGTTTTCTAGAAGCTTTCATATGAAACTCTAGACTCAGCACACGGTTAGGATGATGACTACGTCCTATCACATAAATACCAGCTATGACAGCAATAAGCAGCACAATGAGTCCCCACCACAGTTTGATCATAATAAAGAACAAAGCCAACACAATTATTGTTACAGAGACATATGGCCTATCAGAGAAAATATTCCAAAAGTTAAGTTTGACATGATTATAATTTTCTCTTGTAGCATTAGCCACATTCACATTGTTAATTGGCGCAGGATTGCTAATCTTTTTACTTCTAAATTCTTCACGACTAGTTATCTTATTTTTAGAATAATTAATTCGCGATTGACTAGCACCAGATTGTCCATGTTCTTTTTTCATGCGATATTCTCGCCTAGACATATGTGCCATAATGAAAACTCCTTTCTCGAATCACTATCGTAGCACATTATGAACAAGATATCCCACTTTCAAGGCAGAATTTGAAGAAAAATTTAGCTTTTTGCATGTGCTAAAATTAAAGTATTGTTTTACTTTTTGGAAAGAGATGACTTTTTGACTACTACAAAATCAACTGCCTTTCCAGCTGGATGGCATAAAGCTTTTTATACCTTATGGTTAGGCTGTTTTATTACAGGAATGGGCTACTCAATGACGATGCCCTTTATTTCTTTATTTATTTCTGATCTGGGTAATTATACAAAATTTCAAATTAATCTTTACTCAGGTTTAGCATTTGCCATGACATTTATTGCCCAGGCAATTGTTTCACCATATTGGGGCAACTTGGCTGACCGTAAAGGTAGAAAATTAATGTGTATGCGTGCTTCAGGGGTTATGGCATTAACTATTACCCTGACTGGTTTAGCACCAAACGCTATATATATCGTTGTTATGCGTTTTATTCAAGGAGCATTTTCTGGTTATATCAATAATGCAACAGCATTAATGGCTGGAGAAACTCCTCATCACAGAAGCGGCTGGGTAATGAGCCAAATGATGATAGCCGGAACTGCAGGTAACTTAGTTGGACCACTTTTAGGCGTGCTTTATCAAGTTTCTTTGGCAATTGGCTCGGCGGTGCTTGGGGATATCGTATTCCATTCTTTATTACCGGATTATTGATGTTCCTTGTATTTTTGGGTACTACATTCTTTGTTCATGAAGAATTTACTCCAATTTCTCGCGAAAAGATGAAGCCAATGAACGAAATTATGAAAAGCTTGCCTAGTGTAAAATTGATCATTGTTATGTTCATAACCACTATGCTTGTTCAATCATCAACCATGTCAATTGATCCAATCGTTTCGCTTTATGTTAAATCAATGATGACCGACGGTAAAAATGTAGCCTTGGTCGCCGGTGTTGTTGCCGCAACGCCAGGACTTGGTACCTTGATTGCTGCATCAAAGATTGGGCATAAGATGGATGAAGTTGGGCCTTTGAGAGTTTTACGAATTGGTCTTATTGTTGGCTTTATTTTATTTATTCCAATGGCTTTGACTAATAATCCATGGGTGCTTGCAGGATTAAGATTCTTGCTGGGAATTGCTAGTGCGGGAATGTTGCCAGCTGCACAGACCGTTTTAACCTTAAACACACCTAGTGAAAGTTTCGGACGGATCTTCTCTTATAATCAGTCATTCCAAGCAATTGGTGCCGTAGTCGGCTCATTAATGGGATCGATGATTTCCGGTTTATCAAACTACGCAACAGTATTTTGGGTAACTGGTTTTACACTATTGCTTAACTTTATTCTTGTATTGATCTTTGCCTGGGGAATTTCTTATCGCAAATAATAAGTTCCTTTAGCATCACTTTTATATTTTTAAGCCTATACTTGAATTAACAGGTATTAGCATGAAAGTAGATGAGTGAAAATGCTGAAGCAACAAAAAAAGTGGAGAATTTTCTTCGCAGTAATCGCAATTATCATTCTTTTATTTTGGATTTATGCCGACTTTTTCTTAGGTAATAGTTCACCAATGAAGACGTTAGCATTCTTAGGAATAATAACTATGATTGTAATAATGTATTTCATTAACCTAAAGTCAGACCCAAGATATGCGACATTCGTTTCACTTTTTATTATATGTGTGATGGATGGTCAATTATGGTTACCAAGTTTTTTAAGACCATATCGTGGGTTAATCTTTTTCCTAATTTTTCTAATGTCAATTGTTATGTTAATTTATGGAATCATTAACTGGCATCGAGCTAAAAAGAATCAGAATAAATAAAATTAAGCAGCATCTGATTAAGGTGCTGCTTTTTAGAAAGGGTTTTATGGATAAATATGCTTATCCCTCATACAAAATAGCGGATATTGGCGACTATTTAAAAGTTTTCGCCTGCACCGCCGTTATGGCGCAACCTATTATGGCAATGATCATGAATGTAGAACAACCCAATCATGTTCAAGATATTTTCGGAGTTTTGTACAACTTAGTTAAGTACACTGCTCCTGCATTTATTTTCGGCATCCTTTACACGACTATCCGCGTTAATGATACAAATGGTAATTTTTCTTATAAAAAGTATTTGCGCAGTAACTGGTCAAATCTCTTTGTTCCTACGATTTGGTGGACATTAATTTATTTGTTGGGGATGCCGTGGCTACAACAAGTTGATCATTATTATAATTTTTCTTCTTTTTGCTGGCAATTCATCAACGGCAATGCTGCACCACATCTTTGGTACAACACGATGATGTTACAGTTTATTATTCTAATGCCAATTTTTTGGACGATTAGTTGTTACATCGGTAAAAATATCAAACGCGGAATCTTTGTAGCAATTCTTACTTTCATTCTTTATTTTACCTGGATTTACTTTTATGACTACTACGTCTTCCACGGAATCCATGAACTCGATTGGTATTTGCTCGATCGTGTATTTATCTCATTTTTCATTTACGGAATTTATGGCGTTCTTGCTTGGCAATTGCGAGATAAGATAAACATTTTTATTAGCGAATTCTGGTGGATCATTGCTGGGATTTTTATTCTTTGTTTTATTTGGACTAATATTGAACTTCAAAGATTTGGGCATCCAATTAACTTTAATAATGCCCCATATTACAGGCCATCGATGACTTTCTATTGTTTAGCTGCAATTGCACTAATTAGTTCATTTTGCTTATATCAAGTTAGAAAAAATAAATTAACTAGTCTAAAGGCATTTCACTTTTTAGCTACTTATGCTTATCGTGCATATCTTTCTAACGTCTTTTGGAATCAACTAATTTGGCGTGGACTTAACATGCAATTCCATGCTATTTATCATCCCTTCTTAACGCTTTTTGGTACCTGGATTCTTACATGGATTCTATCTTTTACATCCGCATATTTTCTTCACGGTTGGTGGTCAAAAATTAAAAAGTATCTTACAACTACTAGATTAGTCTAACAATGTAAGATACTTTTCTTCTATAATTGATTTTTCAAAACTTGTTCCATTCGCTTATCAAAAGCACATAGTGAGATATGCATCTCATAGTCAGGATTAGCTTTTAACCAATCTCTGGAGGTCTTAATCGCTACCTTTGCTGCATCTTTAGCAGGATAACCATATACCCCAGTTGAAATCGATGAAAAAATAATACTGTGTAAATTATTCTTCTTAGCTAAATCCAAGCTATTACGATAACAATCTGTAAGTAACTTAGCATCTTCTTCCAGAGTGTGGAAACGGTAGATTGGTCCAACTGTATGAATTACATGCTTAGCTAGCAAATTGTAACCTTTGGTTATCTTAGCTTCGCCAGTATCACAGCCATGAAGCGTTCGACATTCTGCTAGAAGTTCTGGACCAGCTGCAGCATGAATCGCACCGTCAACCCCACCACCACCTAATAAACTCTTGTTAGCGGCATTGACAATAGCATCAGCCTTCATTTTAGTAATGTCACCTTGAACAATTTTTATATCAGTCATTTTTTATGTCCTTTTAATAATCTAATCTTCTACAGTTATTCTAACCTAAAAAAGACCGAATCAAACCGATTCGATCTTGAAGAAAATTTTTATTACTAAATATATGCTTCTTTTTGCAAATTATACATGTTCCTATAATCTATATTCGTCTTCATCAAATTCTCGTGAGAATCAAAGCCTTGAACTTTTCCATTCTGCAAGAAGAGGATTTTATCTGCATACTTAACAGCGGAAAGACGGTGTGTAACAAAGACAATGGTTTTATTTTTATTCTTTGCCAAAAAATGTTCATAGATTTTATTTTCACTTTTAGCATCTATTGCGGCAGTAGGCTCATCCAAGAATTCAACTTGCGCATCGCTATAAATATCACGGGCAAGAGCAATCTTTTGCCATTGACCACCTGACAATTCGACCCCATTGGCGAACTCTTTACTCAAGATTGTATCCAAGCTTATGTCTTTATCGTTGAGTAAAGTACTCAAACCTGCATCCCCTAAAGCTGTCTTTACTTTGTCCTCATTACCATTGCGAAAAACGGACACATTTTCAAGTAGGCTCAATTTAAACTTAGAGTAATCTTGAAACGTTGCAGATAAGTGGTTTCGGTAATCTTTAATATCATAATCTTTCAGATTACTACCATTAAGATCTATTTTACCCTTACTTGGATCGTAAAATCTCATTAGCAATTTAATCAATGTAGATTTACCAGATCCATTTTCACCAACAATTGCAATCTTTTCGCCTTTATTAATATTGAAGTTAACATCATGCAAAATTTCTTCATTAGAAAATGGATATGTAAAAGAAACATGGGATAATTTTATTTGATTAATTGGAGTATCAAGCTGTCTAGATCCACTCTGAAAATCATCATGGTATTTTTCAAAGCGATTGTACTTTTCAACCCATAACAATGAATCATAAAGTAAACTGCTATCTTCCACCAAAGTAGCTAAGGAACTAGAAACAGAAGCGATAACAGATACAAACATTAATAGTGCACCAGCACCGACAATTCCATCGTTAACTGAAGATGCAAACCAATAAAATCCGTATCCTGAAACTATCACCACAAGTCCTAAGAAAAATGAACTAACATACATTTGTTTCATTCGAACTTGATCTACATTTTTCCTGGTATCCTTGAACAATTTGATATATCTGTCAATTACAGCAGGAAACATGTTGAACAAACGGACTTCTTTGGTATCTTTTCTGTCTAGAAGCAGTGAACTTAAGTAATCAAGTTTTCTTGCATTTTTACTTCTAGTTACCATAGTTTCAAAGGCTTGTTGCTGGATTCGATAATAACTAAGGCTTTGTGGCACCATTACTATTAGCAATAAAATCGCTACCCATGGATTGTATCTAGCTAACAAACTTAACATGAACAATAAGGTTAAACCAGATTGGATAATTGCAACTCCAAATACAATTAAGTTAACTGGCCGCCAAGATGCACCCTCTTTTAACAATTGTAAATCATCAAAGTAAGTACTATTGTCAAAAATACTGAGGGATTGCAGATCTTTAGACTTTTTCATGAGGTTCATATTGATAAACCCCGTTAATTTATCCGTCAGAATTCCTTGAAGAGATGTGGCAACCGGTGGCAAAAGTTGCGTTAAGGCCGTAGCTATGATCCAGATACCTATACTTGTCCAAAATTGCTTATGTACAGTCACCTCATTAATTACATTTTGGCCTGCATTAATGGCTAAGACTGAAGCAATAGCCTGAATAGGTGCTAATAGAGCTACAAAAGTTGCTATAGCAGGAGCAGCTTTGAAGAATAATTTATACGTAGACAATAGAAGTTTCAAAGAATGTTGAAAAGAATGTATCTTTTTCATGCTATCTTGCCTACCTTTCTATTCTATGTAATTAACTAAATCCAATTATTAGGATTTACAAAATTAGAAACAATATAATCAATCTCACTTTGTGTAATTTTCTTTTGATATTTTACTTTATATCTATCTCTCATTGGCTTATTATCATCAAATGTAAGAGACGTTTTGGTTAAAGCTAATTGTTTAAAAATATCAAATCTATTTCCCTCCTCATCATATTCATAAATTGTAGCTGGGAAATCCAAAGTGTAGTAACAGTCCTCATGATCTGAAATATTGTCGATAAATATCGTAGTACTTTCACACCAACAACTAGTATAGTATTTGTGAGTAGGCTGTTGATCACGTGCTTCTACATAGACTTCTCCATAATAGACAGGAACAACACCTTCTATAGTTTTTTCTATACTGAATGCGCTATTTAATCCTAATCTAAATAGCGTTCCATTAGAGGACGTAATTTCTACTCTATGAGAATTTGTTTTAATGTGACAAATGTCAGTTAGAATATCGCCTACTTTTAACTTCTTTTCTTACCCATTGCTAAAGCTGATAGTTGGAGCATTACCTTCATCGTTACTGATAAAAGTTACAGAATAGGGTTTAAGCAAACTGCCGGTTTGCTCATGCAAGTTTTTTTGAATTAAATTCTTTTTCATAATCTTCTCCTTATTTGGGACAACTATTCTTTTGTTGCTTTTTTTACGGTAAAACCGGAAATTCCCATTCCCACATATTCATTCCCCTCTTTCATTTGATTTAATAATGTTTTAACACAATTATAAGCATCGTAAGTTGAATGTGGTCAAAAAGCCACACTAAAATTTCCATTCTTTGACCTGCACGTACCCTATGTTAATTAATTCTCGTTTTATCTCTTTAGCCCGATCAATTTTACCCATAATAGCAGCTAAACTTAATTTAACTAAGCCTTTATATTCCAAAAGAGATGTATCATTAATATTTAAAATGTAATCCTGAATTTGAAGCATTGTCTCGTTTAAAGAAAACTTACGTTCATAGCAAGCTCGAAGATAATTTACGCTTGCCACAGCAAAGCGTTTGTTATCTAATTCCGATATATTTTCTTTTTTGATTATTTTCGAAATATAGCTCTGCATTAAATAGTTGAGCTGATCATCAGTAAAAATTGGCATTGCATTGGCAAATAGCCTAATAGCTTCAATGTTGTTGCTTAAATTATCATTTTTATCAAGTTGCTTAAATATTCTTTCTTTAATTTGATTATCTAAGTTATTAACATTGTTGGTTAAATATGCAATCGCTACTATAGACCTTAATTTCAAGATCTCTTCACCCTTTAAATTCATTATTTTTTGATGAATAGCTTGCATTTCAGCTAGATCACGATTGTTAAAAGCAATACGCATATTCTTTTCCAGTCTTATTTTATTAATAAAATTTTTGCAGGCGTAGTTAGGTTCAAGATTAGTAAAAAATTCATTAATATCTATATCATGTGCAAAAAGAAGACGAACTAAGGCTTCAGAACCAATATTGCGCATATTCTTTTCAACTTTACTGTAAGATGAGGGATCAATAATATTCCCAGCCATTTTTCTGATTGAGAGACCTCTTCTAATACGCTCATTTTTCAAAGCTTCGCCTATTGTCATCGTAATCACCTCGTGCGTTTGTAATATTTATTTTCTTTATAGACATAAATATAACCCCATAAAAAGACTAAAAATAAAAAGTGTCAAATATGGCACCTATTATTTTCGAATTTTTTCAACAATTTCTCCTAATCCATTTTCTTTTAAAAAATCTAATATTTCTTGACCTTTTACTAAGTCTCCTTTCAATATATATTGATAATAATTCGCCATTATTTTTGCAAAACAGTTTTTTGGTTCTGCAGTTAGGGATTTCAATCTATTTATAGATTGGTACACGTTATCTTTTTTATTGATTCCAAGTGATACAAAGAATAATTCAAATAGTTAATCAAAATCGCAGAAAACATTTTTTGTTTATCTTCAGAAATAGAATTTATATTTGGAATATCTTTCAGCATTGTCGTCAAAATAGCATTAATATCGTCCATATCAAAAATAAACATTGAAAAATAATCTCAAACTACTTTCTGTCCAATTAGTCGTTTCAAAAATTGCTCTTTTTATGCGATCTTTTTCATCATCAGAAATTTTATCCAGACTATTCGAAATGGCAGCTTTGATAACAATAATTTGAGCATTAATACTATCCAAGTTAAATTTACTAGTATCTTTTTGCTTAATTAATTCTTGCAGTTTCAATATTTTGGACCAGTCATTATTGTAATAAGCAGCGTGTAACAAATTATTGCATTCCGTTTCTGACAGTTCATTATCATTATTTTCAAATTTTAGTTTTTCAAAAAAATAAGAATAATCAATATTGTGCAAACTCAAAATACTGAGTAAATCATTTGCTCTAATGCTGCAAAGATTACGCTCCACCTTAGAATAAAATGACTTAGTCAATACATCCCCAGCCATCTGACTTTGACTAAGATTCAATCGCAGTCTTTCTTGTCTTAACGCTTCCCCAATCTTCATTTCGTCACTTCCTAATTCTAGTTATGTTAATCATCTTAAGTTGATTGTATAACTTCGCCTTCAAAAGCAAACAAAAAATGCCTTGCCGAAGCAAGACATTTTTTAGCATAAGCAAATTTTTGATTAACCTTTATCAGCACCAGCAGTAATACCATTAACATAGAACTTCTGCATGAAGACAAACAAGATAGTAATAGGGATAGCAATGATTACACATCCTGCAACGAATTGTGCAAAGTATGCAGTTGCATTACCCTTAGCCGTGTGAACCATGTTGTAAAGTCCGTAGGCAATAGTATAAGTCTTCGCATTTCCTGAAGTTGAAAGAATGATACCTGAGAAAATGAAGTCTGTCCAAGGTGCAATGAAAGCAGTTAAAGCAGTATAAACGATCATTGGCTTTGAAAGTGGCAATCCAATATGAAGAAATACTTGCCACTTAGTAGCACCATCAATTTCAGCAGCTTCATCAATTGATCTAGGAATTGTATCAAAGAATCCTTTAGCAACGTAGAAGCCAAGTCCGGCACCACCAACGTAAACCAAAAGTAAACCAAAGAGGTTTAACATATTCAAACCTTTTAAGATGTAGTACAAGGCAATCATTGACATGAAACCTGGGAACATCCCCAAAACTAAAGCAATTTGAAGAAATGGCTTTCTAAACTTAAAACGAAGTCGTGATAAAACATAGGCAACTGAAATTGTTAAGAATGTTGAGATAATCATTGAAAGAAGTGAAACAATCAATGTATTAATAATCCAGTTAACAAATGGATACTGTGAATTAGTAAAAATACCAATATAGTTTTGCAAAGTAAATTGTTCTGGCCAGAAGGTCGAAACAAATCCAGTATCATTGTATGAAAAACTTGCCAAGACGATCCAGACAATCGGTAAAATCCAAAGAATAGCTAATACAGTTAAAAGAATATACCGAAAGATTAATGAGAGCCGTCTTTGATTAGAATATGACTTCATGTCTAGCCCTCCTTATAAGCGTTAGTGTGTCTATATGCTATCAACGATACAACCGCACTAATTATAAAGATTAAGATACCAAGTACGGCTGAAGCGTTATATCGCTGCTCTTGCCCGAACGTTAAGTTATACAACCACGTTACCAGTAAGTCAGTCGATCCGGCGCCGTTATAGTGACTGTTCATCGGCGCACCACCTGTCAGCAAGAAGATAACATTGAAGTTGTTAATGTTACCAATAAATTGTTGGATAAGTGAAGGTGCCATAACAAATAAGATTTGTGGGAAAGTAATTGATCTGAAAATTTGTGCAGCATTAGCACCATCAATCTTGGCAGCTTCAATTTGATCTTGTGGCAAGTTTTGAATAATAGCTGTAGATACCAGCATTGAAACTGGAATACCGATCCACATGTTAACAATAATAACTGTAATTCTGGCTACCAATGGTGAAGCCTGGTTATCAATAAAGTGGATAGGAGAGCTAATCCAGTGTAAGTTCATCAAGATATTGTTTAAAGCACCTTGATAGTCCAAGAACTGAGCCATCATTAAAAGTGAAACGAATTGAGGAACAGCCCAAACAATTACAAAGACTGTTCTCCAAAAGCCCTTATGTTTAATACCCTTGGATTCAATCAATAAAGCAAGTAACACACCAAAGAAGAAAGTAGTAGCAGTAGCTGCTACAGCCCAAATCAATGTCCAGCCCAATACTGGGAAGAAAGTACCCGCTAAGTCACCACTAAGAACATTACCAAATGCTTGAAATCCAGTCCAAGAGAAGGCAATTGGGTGTTGACGGTCATAGTTAGTAAATGCCATTGAAATCATAAAGATTGTTGGCAAGATGGTAAAGAACAAAATACCTAATAATGGTATAACCATTAAAGTTGCGTGTAAACGCGTGTCAAGTAAGCTCTTAAGTTCTTCAACATTGGTCGGAATGTGACCACCATCACGTTTTAATATGTAATTATGTCTTGTTGAGCGCAAGTTAACAATGTATAGATAAATAATTGCTATACATAAAATTACTGCCAGCACCCCAAATAGCAAAATTAAAACTGAGTTTGACGGTTGCTTAGTAACATAAACACCTTGTGCAGCATCATAAACAACTTTTTTGGTCTTATTAGTACCTAATGTAGCTAAAGTATTTAAAGTTGGAATACCGCTAAGAACAAACCAAACAATGAAAATAATTTCTGAAAGTAAAAATGCAAGACCTTTTACCCATTGTTTGTTAGCTAAGGCATTACTACCCATTATGAAAAATGATAACTTGGTAGCAAGATCACCTTTTGACCATACTTCACGGTATGTCGCTTTAGGAGCTACATGCTTTTTCTTTAGAAACATAACTTCTCCCCTTCTTAGGCAAAAAGGTTGGACAATTTTTAGCCCAACCTTTGCTTATGCTTTTAGTTGACTATTTCTTTTCAACAGTCTTTGCGAGTTTAGCAAGTTGTGCCTTGTATTGACTTGGCTTAATCTTACCATCGTAAGTACCACTGATAAGTGGAGCTGAACCATTCCAGAATGCAGCCATTTGTGGAAGCTTAGGTTGCAATACTGAGTTACCTGGCTTAGCCATTTCAATTACAGCTTCAGCAACTGGATCACTCTTAACTGCACTTGAGTTAACTGCAGCCTTTAATACAGGAATTTGACCTGCTTCTTTGTGAGCAATCAATTGTGACTTCTTATTAGTGATGTAAGCAGCTAAGTCTGAAGCAGCTTTAGCATTCTTAGTGTTTGAGTTAACTGCGAAGCCTTCAATACCAAGGAATGCTTCCATTTGTACATTCTTACCGCCAACATCAATCTTAGGATACTTAGCAACTGCAAAGTTCTTACCTAAAATCTTCTTAATATTAGCTGCGTTCCATGGACCATCAAGGATTGCTTGAGCATTACCCTTCTTCAATTGATTCAAAGCATTTGAAGTTTGCATTACGCCTTTATTCTTCTTTTGAGCTGCGTACCACTTCAAAGCATTAATACCGTCTTGTGAATTAAATGTTGAACCCTTAAGGTCTTCACCATTGTTACCATAAAGCTTCGTACCTGCTGAGAACATTACTGGCCACATTACATATGCGTTAGTGAAGTCAGTAGCTACAACACCTTTAGAAGTTAAAGTCTTCCAATCCTTAACGTCATTTGCTGAAAGCTTAGACTTGTTGTAGTAAATAGTTTGAGCTTGTTGTGCGTATGAAAATGCGTAAACCTTGCCCTTCCAAGTTACACCCTTTGATGCAACATCAATGTAGTTAGCCTTGATGTCCTTAGATGCAGATGGTGAAAGTGGGTTAATGTAGCCTGCTTCTGCCATTTGACCTAATTGGTCGTTAGGTACTTCAAATACATCAGCTGCCTTTGATGGGTCCTTACCAACATCTGTCTTAGCGTTAGCTGAACCGTTTGGACTTTGTACAACACGAACCTTAATGTTCTTGTTCTTCTTAGTAAAGTCCTTAGCAATTTGTTTGTAGTAAGGTACTTGTTCAGTATCTACCCAAAGTGTCAAGTTAGCCTTCTTATTTGAAGTGTTACTTGAACTTGATGAATTTGATGAGCCATTTGAACAAGCTGCAAGTGACATAGCAGCTAAAACAGCAGTACTACCTAAAGCCATTTTCTTCCAAAACTTCATGACTTTTTCCTCCTAAAAAATCAAAACAATAAACAATTCTTAACAACAGTAGCCTTTGCTACCTATGGTTGTAAGCTTTAATAAAATTAGTTAACGATAGCTTTTGTACTATCCTTATCGAAGAAGTGAGCCTTATTAACATCGAAGCCCATCCTGACCATATCACCTGGTTTATGGAAATCACGTGAATTTACGATTGCAGTAAATTCAGTGCCATCTACTTCTTGGTGAAGTTGAATAGTTGCACCTAAAAGTTCTGAAACAACAACTTTTGATTCAACTACTGAATCTGGCCAAGTTTCCATAAATGCTTCTTCTGAGTGAATATCTTCTGGACGAATACCGAAGACTAAGTCCTTATCGTTGTATCCTTTTTCTTCAAGTAATTTTGCTTTACCTTCAGGAATACCAATATTCAACCCTTTGCCATCACTAATTCGACCGTTCTTATAGTGAACATTGAAGAAGTTCATTTGAGGAGAACCAATGAATCCAGCAACAAACATATTTACTGGCTTGTTGTAAACCTCAAGTGGTGACCCGATTTGCTCAACTTTACCAACAGACATAACAACAACTCTGTCAGCCAAAGTCATCGCTTCAGTCTGATCGTGGGTAACATAAATAGTTGTAGTTCCCAATTCTTGGTGAAGCTTAGCAATTTCTGTACGCATCACCACACGAAGCTTAGCATCAAGATTTGATAATGGTTCATCCATTAAGAAGATAGGTGCGGCACGAACGATCGCACGTCCTAATGCAACACGCTGTCTTTGACCACCGGATAAAGCACCTGGCTTTTTATCTAGATAATCTTCTAGACCTAACATCTTAGCTGCTTCTTTAACCTTCTTGTCGATAACATCCTTAGGTGTGTGACGAAGCTTAAGACCAAATGCCATGTTGTCATAAATGGTCATATGTGGATACAAAGCATAGTTCTGGAAAACCATCGCAATGTGACGGTCTTTTGGAGCAACATCGTTCATTACTTTATGATCGATTTCCAAAGTTCCTTCACTGATATCTTCCAAACCGGCAACCATTCTTAATGTAGTTGACTTACCACAACCTGATGGACCAACGAAAACGATAAATTCCTTGTCTTTAATGTGTAAGTTAAAGTCATTTACAGAATACCGATCGTTACCTGCATATTTCTTGTAAATATGGTTTAAATCAACCTCAACCATTGTTTCTGAAGTGGGCCGTAAAAGTTAGACACTTTTACGGCTTTTACTATGTCCAAATTAAACAAAAAACAAAGACTTAAAATTTATAATGATTGGAGAAATGGAAATGAATCCTTATCTGTAATCGCTTCTGAAATAAAATTAAATCGTTCTACCCTACAATATATGGTTAATTTAATAGATCGTCATGGGATCGAAATCTATGATAAATCTAAGGAATTGTTT